>Ga0182740_1000192_pt1 | contig 97176 bp, 86 predicted proteins | sample eDN5th37CKraftBY_FD_128872 | JGI IMG/M metagenome (GOLD analysis project Ga0182740, IMG submission 128872) | Enriched backyard soil microbial communities from Emeryville, California, USA - eDNA 5th pass 37_C Kraft BY (version 2) (version 2) | ecosystem: Environmental > Terrestrial > Soil >...
ACCTTCGCCGATCGCCGTCACCGTCCCGCCGATTTCCAGTCCGGCAACGAGGGGATAGCCTTTCGGATGCGGGTAGCTGCCGACACGCATCATCGTGTCCGCATAGTTGCACCCGCCATACTCAACCCTCACGAGCGCCTCGCCGGGACCGGGGTGGGGAACAGGTACATCGGTGACGACCATGTTCTCTTCCTCGCCGCCAGGCGGATTGATCAGAACTGCGCGCATAGTTTGCCCTTCCATTTATTGCATGACGCGAGAGCGCGCGGTTCCCCTTATGTTTATGTATGGAAATAGATATCCGGCCCTCTGCGCGCTCAGAGTTGCGCAAGGCAGAGGGTGAGTCAATATAAATCCAGATGGATCAATTTGCTTTTGACCAGCCTGAAGGCTCAGGCGCTGACCAACGCTCGATGCTGTTCACAGCCTCTGCCAAACCGCCGCTGGAAGCGATGGCGTCGCTTGCCGCCCTGGACCGCTCGGCGTAAGCAGGATCGGTCAGAAGTCTTTGGAGAGCCTCTTCAATGCGCTTCGGCGAGAGACGCCGAGGCGACAGCTTGATGCCAACACCATGGTGCACGATCCTCGCAGCCAGACCCGGCTGATCGAAGGCAATCGGAAGCACAAGCATCGGCTTGCCAGCCTCCAGAGCATCGAGCACCGTGTTCTGTCCGCCATGCGTCACGCAAACGTCTGCCTGCGCAAGGACATCCCGCTGGGGAACGAAATCTACCGTCCATGTCGCGCCAAGACGTTCCGCCTGACCGGGTGTCAGACCTCCGCAATGGGCGACCATCAATTGTGCATTCAGGCGGTGGCATGCCCGCGCGACAGCTTCGAAAATCGCATACCGATGCCCCTGCAACGTTCCGAGCGACATGAAGACAAAGGGACGAGCCGGATCTATATCCAGCGCGAAGGGCTGCGACGGTGGCGGATCTCGCAACGGACCAACCTGAAGGAGAGGCCGGGCCGACGGGGCGCGCGGGAAGTCAAGCGCGCCGGGTAATTGCGCGATTGTGCCAAGAGGAGAGAGGCAATCCTCCAGTGTCTGGAGCCCCGAGAGGCCGAACCGCGCTGCCCAACGCCCGATCGTGGCTCGCTGTGCACGCAAGAGCAGGCTCGCAACCATCTCGCCTCCACGATTGCGTTTAAGGCCGGCTTGGTCGTTCGCATAAGGCCAGTCGAGATAGGGCGGCGGTATCCGTTCATCCCGTTCCAACGGCACGGCACAAGCGAATGACACGAAGGGAATCCCAAGATGCCGGGCAATCAGCCCTGCCGCAGGCTCCATCTGGTCTGCCACAAGCGCATCGATGTTGAGTTGGCTTAAGATGCCGGGAACATGCCTGCAGGTGTTGTCCGTCAGAGCCGCTGAATCCGAAACGGTCCGCAGGACGCCCAAAGGTCCGCGCGGATTGGCTGCGCGCCTGATCACTTCCGTTGTCGATCTGCCGGGGGACGACGGGAAAGTGACGACCGGAACGTTCTGCGAAAGAAATGCTTCTGCCCCCTCCTGAAGGAGCATCGTCGCCTCATGCCCTCGGGCAATCAAAGCCGCCGTCAATATCTGGAAAACCTGGACATGGCTGGGAAACGGAGGACAGCTCAGAGCGAGGCGCAAGATTTTCTCCAGTGGAGCCAAAATATTCCATTGAACTTGTTCAAGCGTAAATGGTTCTGCAGAAATGCTCTATCCGTCCGTCCGGCAACAATCCTCCGCTTCGACCGCATTTGTGGTGGTCACGATCATCGTGGTGAAGCTTCTGCTGCTTCATCTGATGGGGCGGCCGTTTAGCTGCGATTGCGGTGTGGTCACACTCTGGCAGGGCGGGCTTGATCCCGGCCAGAACTCCCAGCAATTCGCCGATCACTATTCACTGCTGCATGCAGGCTTCGGGATGATCCTAATCCAGTGGTTGGCATGGATGCGGCCCCACTGGCGTTTTCCCGACTTGCTCGTGGTGGTCGTCGCAAGCAGCGCGATATGGGAGATCATGGAAAACACCCCGCTCATCATCGAACGCTTCGGGATGCTGGGCAGCGATCTTCACTATAGCGGCGACAGTCTGCTGAACTCACTGGGCGACACGATCTTCGTGCTGGCCGGCGCCGTCCTGGCGATGAAACTGTCCCGACTGACGACACTCGTTCTGGTCACGACCATCGAGATCACCGTCTATCTGCTCATCGGTGACAGCATCCTGTTCGGTATGTTCCGCTTCTTCGCCGGCTCAACGATGGGACACGCTTGAGGGCCTGAAAGTGGAGCGGATCTGCCTCAGGGTCGCCCGACCAAATCGCGCCCGTACAAGAATGTTGATCATATCTGCGCGTTTGCGGCCGCCAGTCATGGAACTCCCAAGGGGGCGGGGCGCTTATCCGTTTTCTCGCGAACTGTGTGTCGAGCTTGATCTCGTCCATGTCAATTTCAGGAAGCGCCACGTGCTCGAAGATCAACTACTCGAAACCAGCATTTACGGAAGAGGACGCGTCGCCGCGAATATCCGCCACAAGCTTCATGGTCTAAGAAGATCGGGAGGAGCCTGATGCCACCGGAGATCATGAGCGGGGCGGTTCTCGAGCCGGATCATCTGCGCCATGCGCTGGATGTCCGGGACAAGCTGGAAAGCAGGCTCGACCATTTGCTGGACGCCTCCAGCGCCATTCCCGAAAATCTGAGCGCGGCGATGGAGCACGCCTTGTTTGCGCCCGGCAAGCGGCTACGCCCGCTCCTTGTCTATCTCATCGCCGAACCGGATCTGGCGCAGGAAAATGTCGCGCTCGATCTGGGTTGCGCGGTGGAGATGGTGCATACGGCCTCGTTGGTGCTGGATGACCTGCCTTGCATGGATGATGCACGCATGCGCCGCGACAGGCCGACGACACACATTGCCTTCGGCCAGGCCACAGCCATTCTTAGCGCCATCGCCTTGTTGTCACGCGCTTTCGGCATCATTGCCGAACTCGACATCCCTACTGCCAAGCGAACGCGGCTGGCTACCATCCTTTCCACCGCCGTCGGCCACAAGGGGCTCGCTGCCGGGCAGGAGATCGATCTGAACGGTCGTTCCACCCTGAGCGGTACCGCTGAGGTCGAGAACCTGAACTGGCTGAAGACGGGAATGCTTTTCGAGGCGTCGGCCGAGATGGGCGCTGTGCTCCGCGGCCTGCGCCCGGAGCGCATGCGCGAGGTTCGTATCTTTGCGCGCCACCTGGGCCTTGCATTCCAGACAGCCGACGACCTGCTCGACGTGTTCGGGGATGCCGAGGGAGCAGGCAAGGACGTCAACAAGGACGCCGGGAAGCCGACCATTGTCACGCTTCATGGTGCCGGACACGCCCACATGACGTGCCGACAGCATGTGGAAGCTGCCGAGCGCGCCTTGCGCGCTTCGGGGGTATTTCCCGCTCCGATAGAAGCGTTGATTGCCAAATATCTGAAACTCGAGACGCGCTTCGATGGACAATAGATCCAGACCGCTCAGCGTCGAGGGTCTGACCGTAAGCTATGGCCAGCGCGAGGTGCTGTCGGGTCTCAGCGTCGAGCTCGAGGAAGGCGATATCTTCGGCCTGATGGGCCCCAATGGAGCCGGCAAGACCACATTGATCCGCGCCATCTGCGGCCGGGTTGAGCCCAGATCCGGCAGCCTGCGCGTCGGCGGCGACACTGGCAAGGCACGGCTCAAGCATATTGGGCTCGCACCGCAGGAGATCGCGCTCTACCCCTATCTGACCGTCCGGGAAAACCTGGAGGTCTTTGGACGCTTGTCGGGCCTGTCGCGACAGATCGTTCACGAAAGACTGCCTTGGGCGAGCAACGCGACCCGGGTCGCGGATCGGCTGGACGAACGTGTCGGTCTGCTCTCAAGCGGCTGGAAGCGCCGCGTCAACATCGCCGCCGCGATCCTGCATAGCCCGAAACTCCTGATCCTCGATGAGCCGACGGTTGGCGTCGACATCGAGGTTCGAAGCCACCTCAATGACGTGATCCTGGAGTTGAGCGGAAGCGGCATGGCAGTGCTGCTTGCCACCCATGACCTCGATCAGGCGGAGACGCTCTGCAACCGCGTCGGCTTTCTACGCTCCGGACGTCTGGCTGTGCAGGGTGCACCGGCTGACCTCGTGCGGGAGGCGTTTGGGGGAAAGAAAGAGATCATCATCGAACTTCGCCGACCTGCCGGTCTGCAGGACCTTATGCTATTGAAGCGCATCGGGTTCACGCCGGACCCTGCGTCCAGGACATGGGCCCTGCTGCGCGGCGATGCCGATCATCAGGTGAACCATCTTGGGGCGGCGCTCCGCAAGGCCGGTATCGATCTGCGCGAGATCCGCCTGCGTGAGCCCGGCCTCGACAGCCTTTTCCGCAGGGTGCTGCACGAAGGGGAGACGGCCCTTTGATTGCAGCAATGTTTCGCGTCATGGCCCTCAGCGTCATTCGTGATCGAGGTGCATTAGCGCTCGCCTTCCTGCTGCCGCCGGTCATCTTCCTGATCTTCGCGGCTGTGTTCTCCGGTACCGGCGGGGGAGAAATCCGCCTGCAGATCGCGATTGGCACCGGATTGCAGTCGGCGTTCTCAAGCCGTCTTGAAGAAGCCCTGCGGAACGACGGGACGTTGCGGGTACTGCCGGGTGTGGTCACGAACCGAGAGGAGATGGTGCGCCTGATCCAGAGCGGACGTGCGGACGCCGGCCTCTATATCGAGAGCGGGCCCGATGACATGACTTCAGCGCTCATCAGGGTTCTCGTCGACCCTGGAAAGATGCTGGCTGGCGCCATCCTCGCAGGCCAGGTACAGCGTGTCATCGCGAGGGATCTTCCCGACGTGTTGCTGGCGCGATCGGCAACAACCGTCGAGCAACTCACCGGTGGGTGGAGTGCGCAGCAGACACAACGCCTTGCCGCAGCCCTGGACGAAATCCAGCGGGAAGGAGGCGCTGATGACGGAGCAGCAGCCCTCGTTACAACCGAGCAGGTGGGATCGGGCGAAGGCGCCTCGGCCAGTATCAGCTACTATGCCGGCGCCATTGCGATGCTGTTCCTCCTCTTCTCGTCGATGCAGGGAGCGGCCACATTGATAGAAGAACGCCACGCGGGCATCCTCGATCGGGTCGCCGTCGGACCTGCCGGCACGGATGTGGTCGTCCTTGGCAAGTTCCTGTTCCTGACCGTGCAAGGGATGGTTCAGGTAGCGCTGATCTTCCTCGCCGCAGCCCTGTTCTACGATCTTGAAGTGACCGCCAGGCCTGGCGCGCTGATCGCCGTGACTGTGGTGGCCTCGGCCTCGGCGGCCGGGCTCGGCCTCGCCCTCGCCGCGTTCTGTACCAGCAAGCAGCAGGCCCAGACGGTTTCCACGTTTGTGGTGCTGGTCAGTTCCGCGGTGGGCGGATCGATGGTGCCGCGTTTCATGATGCCGCCGTGGTTGCAGGATATCGGTTGGTTCACACCGAACGCCTGGGCCGTGGAGGCCTATTACGGTATATTGTGGCGTAACGACGCGATGCAGGAACTGTTGCCGGAATTGTCGCTTCTGGCCTCTCTTGCCGCCGTGGGGCTGGTCGCAAGCCTCGCGGTTTCCCGCTGGCGGCTCAGCCTGTAATCGCGTGAGGAGAAGCTTATGGAGACTGTGCTGTACTACCTGGTTCCGCTCCTGCTGGTTGTGGGAACGGTGGCGTTCATGGAATGGTTCGCCACGTGGTCACACAAGCACATCATGCATGGCTGGGGATGGGGCTGGCACAAATCGCATCACGAACCGCATGATGACGCGTTCGAAAAGAACGACCTCTACGCGGTTGTATTTGCTGGCGTCGCCATTGCGCTGTTTGCTGCAGGGGAGTGGTGGCGACCGCTGACCTGGATCGCGCTTGGGATCACCATATATGGCTTCCTGTATTTCGTGCTGCACGATGGTCTGGTGCACCAGCGCTGGCCCTTCAAGTACATTCCGCGCAAGGGCTATCTCAAGCGCGTCTATCAGGCGCATCGGCTCCACCACGCGGTTGAGGACAAGGACGGATGCGTATCCTTCGGCTTCGTCTATGCGCCACCGGTGTCCAAGCTGGTCAAGCAACTGCATGAGAACCGCAAGGGCTTTGACGAAAGTGCACTGAAGGAAGACGAGCCTTCGACGCCTGCGATGCCCCGCTGATCACAAAGGGCGCTGCCATAGCTCATAGCGCGGCGGAGCCGGGCGGCTAAATCTTGTGGCCGCCACATCACCAAGCCCCGCCACAAGCAGCATGAGCTTTTCGTTGCGGCTCGTTGAAATGCGCTGCTCCCATGCGGCGGGGCCCTCCCGTCGCAACTTCTCTCCGATCGCAGCATAGACCCTGCGCGCAGCCGCGATCGCCCAGGCGGCGCGGGGTGGTAGCGCAGCGATACCGGCGTAGGCGGATGCGTAATACGCGTCAGCCAACTCGAGCAGGTCGAGCGCGGCTGCGTGAAGCCTTGGCCATTGCTCCCGATCGTCGGCGGCAATCTCTCTGAGCCCGTATTGCGCGAGAAGCTCTGCTGGAACGTAGACCCTGCCTGCCCGCGCATCATCAATGACGTCGCGGGCGATGTTTGTCAGCTGGAACGCGAGGCCGAGGTCGCAGGCGCGGTCGAGCACCTTTGGATCGCGGACGCCCATGATCATCGCCATCATCACCCCCACGACACCGGCAACATGGTAACAATAATCCAGCGTATCGCCGATGGTCTGATACGTCCGGTGTTCCACGTCCATCTGGAACCCCATGAGGAGTTCCTGCGGGTGGCGATGAGGAATGTCATGGCGCGCCACAACCCGGCGCAACGCCTCGAAGATGTACTCGTCGGTCGCTTCACCGGCGAGCGCTGCCGCTGTCTTCTGCCGCAACTCCATCAATCGTTGCTGCTGGCCGATCCGGAAATCTTCCGCCTGCCCATGACCAGCCTCCTGTCCGTCGATGACGTCGTCGCAATGCCGACACCATGCGTAGAGCATCACGGCGTCCTCGCGCGTGTCGCGGTCAAACAGACGTGCGGCTGCCGCGAAGCTCTGCGAACCTTTCGCGATCGACTCCTCGCTTCTGGCGACGACCGTGTCGCTCATCGCCGCGCATCTGCGATCATCAGCCCTGCGGTCGCCTTCGCCGAGCCGACCACGCCAGGGATACCAGCGCCCGGGTGCGTTCCTGCGCCGACGATATAGAGGTTTGATATCTTGTCGTCGCGGTTGTGCGGGCGGAACCACGCGCTTTGGGTCAAGATCGGCTCGATGGAAAAAGCTGAGCCCAGGTGGGCGTTGAGCTCGTCGCGGAAATCAAACGGGTTGAAGTGCCGGACGGTGACCAGATCATCGAGCAGCCCGGGAATGTAGCGATCGTTGAGATATTGCAGGATACGGTCGCGATAGCGCGGACCTTCCTCATCCCAGTCGATATTTGCGGTGCCCAGATGCGGCACCGGCGAGAGCACGTAATAGGCGCTCTGTCCGGGTGGGGCGAGGCTGTCGTCGGTCACCGATGGGGCGTGGAGGTAGAGCGAAAAGTCGTCGGCGAGCTGGCTCCCCTTGAATATCTCGTCGATGAGCTCGCGATAGCGCTGCCCGAACAGAACCATGTGGTGCTTCAGTTCCGGATGCTGCGTTTTCAGCCCGAAGTAGATCACGAACAAGGACATGGAATGGCGCTTGGCGCCCAGCTTCCGCCCCTGTGCTTCGCCATGCTTGGTGCTGCGGAGCATGTCCCGATAGGTATGCACCACGTCGGCATTCGACGCGATCTGGTCGAACGCGAAGGCTCTTCCATCCTTCAAGGTCAGGGCGGTCACGCGATCTCCATATGCGGCAATCCGATCGATCTCGGCGTTGAGGTGGATCGTTCCGCCAAGGTCTTCGAAGAGCCTCGCCATAGCGGCGATCAGCGCGCCGGTGCCGCCCTTGGCGAACCAGACGCCGCCCTTTCGCTCCAGAGCATGGATCAGGGCATAGATCGAGGACGTGTCGAACGGGTTTCCACCGACCAGAAGCGAATGGAAGCTGAAGGCTTGCCGCAGCTGCTCGTCCTGAATGAATTCACTTACTTTCGAATAGACACTTCGATAGCTCTCGAGGCGCAACAGCTGCGGCGCGACCTTCAGCATCGACCCGACGTTGAGGAAGGGGACTGTCCCGAGCTTCTCATAACCCTCGCGATAGAGGTCGTTGGAATAGGCCAGAAACCGGCGATATCCCTCCACATCCTGCGGAGATTTTGCTTCGATCTGGCGGTCCAGCGCCTCCTGATCGTCCGCATAGTCGAAACGGTAGCCGTCTTCCCAGCAGAGCTGATAAAAGGGCGTGACCGGCAGCAGCGTGACGTAATCCGCCATATCCCGACCGGAGAGCGCCCAAAGCTGCTTCAGGCAGTCCGGATCGGTAATGACTGTCGGGCCGGCATCGAAGGTAAATCCCTCGTCTTGATAGACATAGGCGCGGCCACCCGGCTTGTCCCGCTTTTCGAACAGCGTCGTCTGAATGCCGGCGCTCTGCAGGCGTATGGCAAGCGCCAATCCGCCAAAACCTGCTCCGATCACGGCTGCGGTCGTTGATACGTTCACGCTCGCTCCAGGGTGAGAAACGGGCCCTCGCGAAAACAGGCGAGCGCCTTGTGAATGGGGACCGGCGGCTTGCCGGTCAGGATGCGTGCCACATCGAAGCGCGTGCTTTCGCCGGCATAGAAGCGCTCGATCAAAGGCTGAGGCAGCCGATAGAACCTTTGCAGGACGAGATGGCGGCGCTGCGGTTCAGCGGCTCGAAACAGCATGCGGTTGAGAAGCCGATAGAAGCCGTGTCGGCGATGGCGAGACAGAGCCATGGCCTTGATCCGCCGGGTAAGCGTTGGGCTATCCACCGGCCACGCGTCGGCAACGAGATTTGCCAGCCGCACAGCGTCGGGAAGACTGTAGCCCGTCGTGGGGTGGAACAGTGCGGCACGCATGCCGGCCTGGGGCACGTCGTTCGGCGCTTCCGACCAGAAGCGCTCGGCATCGTGGGCAAGAGTGATGGGAAGCACACCGCTTTCGCGTCGAATGACTTCCCTGATCGTCCAGCTTCGGGCGCGGGCATAAGCATGAATTGCGCGCTCATAAGCACTTTGATCCTGCTCCACGCCATCGGCGTAGCGGGTGTCCTCGATCAGCAGGCGGGTCGGCGAGAAGGGCAGGAGATAGATGAAGCGGTAGCCGTCGAGCTGGTCGACCGAGGCATCCATGATGACGGGATCGCTGATGCCGTGCGGTGTTTCGGTTTCGACTTCGAGCCCTACAAATTTCTGGTAGCCTAACACCAGCGCATTGCTCTGGCGAAAACCGCGGGCATCGATCACGCAGTCGGCTTCGATCTTTTCACCGGTCTTCAGCACCACGCCCTGCGGCCCCACTTCCGCGACGGGCACATGCGGAATGATCGTCACGTTGGGCAATCGCGCGATGGCTTCACGAACGGACGCGCTGGTCAGCGACGCATAGCCCGACGACAGATGCCGCTCGTAGTCTCGAAAACGCACGGACTGGCCGGACCATCGATGGGCGATCAGCGGTTCCAGCCATTGAAGGTCGCCCTCTGATACATCGGCCAGATGAAACGACCAGGTGTGCTCGCCAAAGGGAGATCCCGACGCTTCCAGGATGACGATGTCGATGCCAGGGATGTTGGAGAGACGTTGCGCCAGCAGGACCGCGGCAAGGCCCGCGCCAGCTATCAACAATCGCTGACCAGCATTCCCGGTCCTGAACAAGCTACCTCCGCCGCCTTGCACTGCCGATCGTTGGCGCTTGCCTTGATCTGCCCACGGCTATGAACGCAAGACAGCCGTTTTCGTTGCGCGGATTTTGAGCATCGCCGTCCGGTTGTCGCAGCCGCCAGCCAAAGCGGGCATGGAAGCAGGAAGCGCGCGTTTCCGCGCGCTTCGTTTGTCGGTTAGCGGGAATTCACGAGCCAGAAGTCCTGCCAATCCTGCAGCTTTTCGAAGTCGTCTGCTGCTGTGGTCGAGTTGGGGACATGCATCTGGTCCATGTACTTGATGATGCCGGATGCTTCATTTTCCGGCATGACGGCGTTCTTGTTCGTCGCGATCTTGCCGTCGCCGAGCTGCGGGATCATGCCTTCGCCCGACATCATGAAGTGGACGAACAGCTTGGCGGCGTTCGGATGCTTGGTCCCCGTGGCGATGACAGCAACGCGAGGCGTCAGCTGGCCTATCCAGGGCTTCAGGCCGTCACAGACGCCCATGCCATATTCGTTCTTCTTGGCGTCGCGGAAAATGGCCGTGGACAGGAAGCCCATGAAGGGCTTCTCCTGGCCCTTTGCGCCGATGATCGGTCCGACGTCGGAATCCGAGCGCGTGACGCTTGGCTTGTTCTGAGCAAGACGCTTGACCCACTCCGCTGTAGCGCTCTCCTCTTCAGTGACGAGTTCTTCACCGAAGAACGCCTTGTAGGCCTCACGCATTTCATCGTCGTTGTGCGTGGCGATCTGGTTGAACCAGAACATCGTTTCGTTGCGCAGGAGCGGATCGGGAATGGCAACGCGGCCCTTCCACTCTTCTGTCGTCAGCGCCCACATATTGTCGATCGGGCAGCCGTCCGTGTGAACATCGCTGTTGTAAGCCCAGACCCAGGGGTTGAGGCTGGTGATCGCGGGATCTTGATACTCCGCCGGCACCTGGTCCTTGAGATCGGCGGGCATCCAGCTGGTGCCGGCGCCGAGAACCATGATCTGCGTCGTCACCGATGGCAGGTTGGACATGTTGAAAACGTCAGTCTGGACGTTCTTGGCCTGCGCTTCACGCAGGATGATCTGTTCCTGCTCCTGACCATTCATCTTAACGCCGGTGGCCTCGATACCGTATTTTTCGGTAAATGCTTTGGCCATGTCGACGATCTTGCCGGTCGCATCGACAACGGTGATCGGACCTTCTTTCTTGGCAGCTTCGATCAGCTTCTCAAGCGAATAGTCGGCGTCGGGAATGCCGATCTCCGCCGCCGAAACAGGAGCTGCAAGCACGCAGGCGGAAATTCCGGCTGCCAGGGCGAGGCGGGCGCGGGTGTTGATAGACATACGGGTCATGATTTTCCTCCAGTTGTCTGTTGTATAACTGCTTCAATGCGGCTGCCGGCCGCGTCGAAGATGTGCAGGCTCTCATGCGGGACAGAGAGTCCGACCTGTTCGCCCGGCGCCACGCCTGGTGGCTCGGGGGTGATGGCAAAGAACTTCTCACCGTCGGCTGAAAGTTCGACGATCCAGCTGCCGCCGGTTGGTACGATATCGATGACGGTTGCTGGCCTGGGGGAAGCCTCAACCGGCACGAGACGAACATGCTCCGGGCGGATACCCACCGAACCCGCAGTGGCGGTCAGGCGGATGTCAGCCAACATTCCATGGACCCAGGCGCTCAGCGGGTTTGTGGAATTGTCCTGCAGCTCCACGATATTGATCGGCAGGTTGCCTACGAACTCCGCAACGAAACGGTTGGCCGGACGCTCATAGATATCGTCGGGCGTGCCGAGTTGCTGCAACTCGCCCTCACTCATCACGGCGATTGTGGTCGCAAGGGTCATCGCTTCCCACTGATCATGGGTGACGAAGACGATGGTGGCGCCCATTTCTGCGTGGATGCGCTTCAGTTCCGCCCGCATTTCGAGACGCAGCTTGGCATCCAGATTGGACAGGGGCTCATCGAGCAGGATCACGTCCGGCTTCAGCGCGAGCATGCGGGCAAGGGCGACACGCTGCTGCTGGCCGCCAGACAGCTGCGAAGGAAGGCGATCCCGGTAGCGGGCGATCGCCAGTTTTTCGAGTGTGTCGTTGATGATGCGGTCGCGTTCCGGTTTGGGCACCTTGCGCAGCATGAGACCAAACTCGACATTTTCCGCCACGGTCATGTGCGGCCACAGGGCATAGTTCTGGAACACCAGTCCCATGTCCCGATCTTCGGCGGGCACGTAGATGCCTTCATCGACCGAAACGACGGTGCGGTCACCGACCACGATCTTGCCTTCTGTCGGATGTTCGAGGCCGGCGATCATGCGCAGGGTCGTTGTCTTGCCGCAGCCGGATGGCCCAAGCAGGCAAAGGAAATCCGATTTCGGGATTTCGATGTTAAGCCGGTCGACAGCAGGTGCAGCGGATTTGGAGTAGGTCTTTCGCACGTCTCGGATGCTGATGCTTGACATTATTTGTTTCCCAGACCGTCGGAGAGGTTCGATTTGGTGAGCCGCTGAACAAGCATGGTCCCGCCAAAGGCGATGACGCAGATCATCAGGACAACCGCGTTGCTGGCCTGCGAGTAGCCGTAGTCGACGAGGCGCAGAGCATAGGTGGTGAGGACTTCCGTACCAGGGACGGCAAGAACGACGACAAGGCTGAGGCCTTTGATCCCCGATATGAAAGGCAACATCACGCCGGATACCAGCGCGCCCTTCTGGATCGGGACCACCACCGAGGTGAGGCGGCGGATGAAACCTGCGCCGACACTGCGCGCCGCATCTTCCGGATCACGCCCGAGCTGCATCATGCCAGAAATGCCTGCGCGTGATGCGAAGGGCATCTGGTCGGCCAGGATCGCCAGCACCAGAATGATGGGAGTTCCGTAGAGGGCGGGGAGAGGACCTCGCGGCATGGCGAACATCGACAGATAGGCTGCTGCAAACGCAATCCCCGGGACGAGATAGGGCAGGAACGTCACCTGGCGCAGGAAGGTCGCCACCGATTTTGCCTCGGTGCGGGCAACGACATAGCCAACGAGGAGGCCAAGGAAGCCTGCGCCGAGCGCGGCAGAGCCCACGATCCAAAGCGTATTCCAGGTCACTTCCCAGAATTCCGGCGTCAGAAGGATGCCCTGCTTCAATGCCGTGGTGCCAACATCTGTTCCGATCCAGTAGTCCAGGGTGAAGTTGCTCAGGGCAAACACGCCCGGAACCTTCATCACGGTCGTGAGCAACAGAGCCATCAGGGGGATGAACGCGCTGATCAGGAAGATAGACATGGCAAAGCCAAAGGCCGGCAGACGCCAGCCACGCAATGCAGTGGTGCGGTTCATCGATCCCTTGGAGCCGATCACCACGAAGCGGCGTGCCTGCCTGAGGAGATACATGTCGATGAAGATCGAAACCGAACCGAGAATGACAATGGTGAGCGCCAGGAGTGCGCTCATACCCGTCTGGCTAGTTGAGATCGCGCGGAACAGCGACGTTGCCAGTACGTCGAAACCAACTGGAACGCCAAGGATATAGGCGACACCAAAGTCGCCAAGACATTTCGCGAAGATCAAGGTGGATGCTGACACAAGTGACGGCAGCATCAGCGGCAGGATGATCTTGCGTGCAATGGTGCCGCGCTTGGCGCCGATGCTGCGCGCTGCATCCTCAAGTGAGGAATCAAACTGGCGTAACGCATTGCCGAAAAGAAGGATGACAAAAGGCGTGTAGTGCAGCGCGAGGATCAGCGTAATCGGAAGGAAGCCATAGGCGAGCCAATCGGGCGGTGTGACGCCAAGGCTTTCCATCCAGCTGGCGGAACCGCCGGTGGTACGATTCTTGAACAAGGTCAACCAGGCCAGCGCGAACGTCCAGCTCGGCAGCATGTAGGGCACGATCAGCGCGGTTGAGAACCACTTCTTGGCAGGCAGGTCAGTGCGGCTCATCAGCCAGCCAAGCGGCACCCCGACTGTGAGGGCGATGGCGATGGCGCTGACGGAGATCAGCGCCGTGTGCATCAGCGGCCGCCAGAACACGTCCATGGAGATGCGCGAGAAAAACACGCGCTCGACATAATACCAGGTCAGTTCGCCCATTGGCTGACCTGCGCGACCCTGGTCTGCGAACTGGACGACGAAAGCGTCGGTGACCAGCAGGAATATCGGGGCAGCGATGAGGTAGCCAAACAACACGACGAGCACGATGCCGATCAGCGTTGTGGGGTCCTGGTTGCGGACCCGTAGATGATAAAGACTTCTTCCGAGACCTTGCATTGGTCGTCCTTGATAGGCGCTTCGGGTGAATGAAATCGACCCAATCGAAACGGATTTCATGAGGATTGCGACGGCTTAGAGAGGAGGCGCCCCGCTAACCTTCTCGATGACTTCGCGAACGGAGCGCCAATCCTGCTCGTAGCGTATCGGCAGAAAGCGCTCATCTCCGCCAAATTCGGCCTTCATCTCGTCCGTAAATTCGTAGTTGAAGAAGCAGGCCTTCATTTTCTCGACGAGTGACGGATCGAGGTCATGAGCATGCGCGAAGGATGAGGTCGGGAATTTTGCACTCTTGTAGAGGATACGGAACGCTTCGCGATCAACCATGCCTCGTTCGACCATACGGTCGAGGACGTCGGAGGCGATCGCCGCCATGTCGTAATCGCCCCTGGCCACACCGAGGATGGAGCGGTCGTGGCTTCCTGACATGATGGGTGCGTAGTCCTTGCCTGGCGCCAGGCCTTCATCCGGAAAGTAGGCCAATGGCGCCAGATGGCCGGAATTGGACAGGGGAGTGGCGTGGGCAACCCGCTTTCCCTTGAGATCCTGGAGTGAAGTATAGGGCGATGCTGCATTCACGATGGCCATGACGTGGTATCCACGTACGTCCGAGCCGATGCCCTTGGCCGCGAAGGGGACGGCACCGGCCCGGTTTACTGCTTCCACCGTGGAGCCGGTGGAGAACCCGGCAAAGTGCAGGCGGCCCGTCCGCATCGCCTGAATTTCCCCTTTGGTGCTTTGGATGGGGTAATAGACAATCTGTCGGCCCAGGCATTTCTCGAGGTGTCGGGTGAAAGGCTTGAAGAGGTTGGCATAAACGGCCGGATCCTCGATCGGCGCATAGGCCCAGATCAGAGTATGCGGGTCGCGCAGGGCCGAGGTCTCAGCGGGCATGTCAGCAACAAGGTCGCCATTCGCGTCGCAGAAAGGTGCGTCGAGCTCTCCACGATGACTGCATGTCGCAGCATCGCTATGCGCCAATGACGTCAGCAGAAGGAGCCCGCCAATGCATCCAGCCCAACGCCTCACTTTCCCGATCTCCACAGGTGCAGCCAGTCGGCTGGCTAAAGGTTTGTTTCGCCTCGTCCGTCAATGATAGTGTTCATTGCTGTCATAATCCTGTTACTGGAGCAAAATGCGCATCCTGTTGATAGATGACACACCTGACATCGCTTTCGCCATCTCCATGCGGCTGGAGGATGAAGGATACAGCGTGACCGTGGCGCGAGACGGCATTGAAGGAGAGGCCCTGGCCGCAGCGGCCGCTCACGACCTCATCATCCTCGACATCAACCTTCCCGGCATGGACGGTTTTACCGTTCTGCGGTCGTTGCGCGAGAGCGGCAACAACCTGCCGGTGGTGGTCATCACGGCGCGGAACCAGATTGCGGACAAGGTCGGTTTGCTCGACCTTGGTGCCGACGACTATCTCGTCAAGCCTTTCGATCTGTCCGAACTGGTTGCTCGCATAAGGGCTGTATCGCGGCGACATCTCGGTGCCTCGAAGCCCGTTTTGAAGTTGGGGAACGTCACCATCGACCTTGGTTCCAGAGCGGTCATGGTTTCCGGTGAGCCACTGGATCTTGGTCGCCGCGAGTTCGACGTCCTCGAACTGCTCGCAAGCCGGTCGGGCGAGACGGTGTCGAAGGAAAATCTGGTGCTCAAGCTATTTGGCTATGAGGACAGCGGTACGCCCAACGCCATAGAACTTCTCGTCTCGCGCGTTCGCCGGAAACTCGAGGGAAGCAGTATCGAGATCATCACCCATAGGGGCATCGGCTACTTCCTGCGCATACGCGAGGACGACAGCGCGTGAGCCCTGATTATTCGATCCAGCGACGGCTGCTCGTCAGCGGCGCTGCACTTCTGGTTCTGGTGAGCGGGATCGTTTTCCTGACGGTTCGGTGGTATGCCCACACCGCGGCAGAAGAGGCGTTCGACCGGGTTCTTGGTGCTGCCGCCCTGTCGATTGCGGACACTGTCTCGATTGAAGATGGTGAGGCGACCGTCGATCTGCCGCATGCTGCCTTTGCCATTCTTGGAACCTCGCGGCTGAACCGGATCTTCTACCGAATTGTTGCCCCAAACGGCTCGTTGATAACGGGCAGTCCGACCCTGGGGCTCGAGATTCCGCCCGGGAATGGGCCGGGCCTGCGCTTCTTCTCCAGCACCTATCGGGGTGATCCGGTCCGTATCGCAGCCGTCGCCCGCTACCATGCCGATGCTGGCGAGGGGGGCTGGATCGACATTCTCGTCGCCGAGACCCGGGAGGCACGCGACCAGCTCGGTCTTCGGTTGACCATGAGCGCAACTGTTCCGGCACTATCGCTTGCCGTGCTTGCATTCCTGCTGATCTGGCTCGCCATGCGCAAGGCGTTCGAACCGCTAAGAACCGTCGAGACGGAGTTGCGCTTGCGCGCCGTTTCCGATCTGCGGCCGATCGAAGGGCCTGTTCCGCGCGAGGTCACGGCCCTTGTTTCCGCACTCAATGATTTCATGTCGCGCTTGAATTCCGTACTGCTCGGCCTCAAGGACATGACCGCTGACGCGGCTCACCAGTTGCGCACCCCCCTGACTGCCATCCGTGCTCTTTCCGAGCTTGCCCTTGATGGAGCATCGCACGGACGCCAGAAGGAGATTATCCGCCGCATTCATTCCAATTCCGTGAGTGCCAGCGTGCTGGCAAACAAGATCCTTTCGGAGGCGACAACGCTCCATTCGCTGGAAACGCGGGTGCACGAGACAGTGGACATGCGGGATGTCATCGGCAATGCAATAAGGCGGGTGCAGGCTGAGGGTCCCCACCTGCAAGAGAACATCTCTTTCGTGCTCAACCTGCCAGAACATCCGGTCATCATTCATGCCGAACCCGTCGGTCTGGCCGAGATGGTCTTCAATCTGGTGGAGAATGCGGTCACCCATGCACCGGGCGAAATCGAGTTGGAACTGTCCGCTGGGGAAGAAAGCATCCTGTTCCATGTGCGCGACAAGGGGCCGGGAATTCCCGAGGAGAAGTTGGGGCTGGTCTTCGAGCGTTTCGAGCGAGCCAACGCCAGCAAGCCGGGTTCCGGTCTCGGCCTGTCGATCGCGCGTAATGTTGCCACGGCAATGGGCGGCAGTATTTCAATCCGTAACCGTGAGCATGGCGGGACGGAAGTGACACTCCAGCTTCCAAGACCGGTTGAGGGGAGGGGGATGAGCGCATGAACCGTCGCTCGCTGCTCCTCTCGCTCATTGGCAGCGTTTTACCTCCGTCTGCCTTTGCACAAAGGCGCAGGCCCTTGCGGCTGCTGGTTCATGAATCTCTTCCAAGGCTGGATCTGCTGGTGGACGCGATTTCAACCAGCCTTCCCTTCGGCGAGATCGCCCTTGCTGCCCAGGAAGCGCGGCCGGCGCAGATCGTCGCTCGCTTCTCTGCCCAGGGGATTGTCGCCGAGTTACCCGATCTGGCAATCCTGCCCACCCCTGACCTCGCGGTGCAGCTGGCAAATGAGGGCCGCACGTTCCCGCAGGTTCTTGAGAGCGGCTTTGACGTCCCCCATTGGCGCAGTGAGGTCTTTGTTCTGGGCTACGACCCGGCGGTCTTCGTAACGCGGAAAGGAAGCATTGCCGAACAGGACCTTCCCCGCACACGACTGGATCTTGCGCGGATGCTTGAGCAGGGTGGGAACCGTTTCCAGGGACGTGCAGGCATCGTCAATGTGGGAACCGACAGTGTCGCTTATGCCATTGCATCCCAGGATTCGCTTCGCTCGGCGATGTTCTGGCGCATTTCGGCTGCGTTCGGCGCGTCGCGGGCGCGGATTTTTGACACCGCGGATGAGCTCCTGAGCGCCCTTTCCGCTGGCACGATCGACTTCGGCTATAATATTCCCATTACCAGCGCGCGAAGTTTTCTCCGCCGCGATCCCGAGATCGAGATCATCGTGCCGCAGGACTATGTCCTGGGGCTGCCCTGGTGCGGCCTCGTCCCTCATGGGGTTACCTGGCCTGGTCCTGTGCCGCAGGCAGGGGGCCTTGTCTCGTTGCTTGCCTCTCAGCGGGTATTTAATGCGTTCAGCGAAATCGGCCTCATCACGCCACAGAAACCAAGCGTGATTGAGAACATCCAGATGATCGATCCTGGCCCCGAACTTCTGGTGTTCCTCGACCCGCTGAAGCGCAGCCGTTTCCTTGGTCTTTGGTTCGAACTCGTCGTGCAGAATTGACGAGTGGTTTCGCCCCTCGCACCGGAAGAACGGGAAGACGTCTACCGGACGCTCAAAATTGAGCCGTGTACCGATCAGACGATCGCTACGGTCGACAGGTTGGGCGCGGAAATCGAGGAAGGGATCAAACGCGGCTGGCAGCTCAATCGTGAGGAGAGCGTTCCCAGCGCCACCACGGTTTCGGCAACGTATATGTGGGATTGCGCGTCCTTCATCATCACCGTGGCAGGGACTAGCTTCCGCCTGGGCTCCAGGTTGGACCAAGCCGTTGAGCGATGCTGTCTGTCTGCCGTCGCAACTTGACATCACTCGGCCTTATAGCTAACCATTCGTGGACAGTATGCCTACATTGTAGACATGCGGGTGTCCCTGAGAGGATGCTGGGGTTCCTAAATCCGGTCGTAACGGTCGGAGTTGTATGAATTGAGGATAAGACTATGCGGCTGATCCAGTTCGTCGGGCCAGACGGTTCGCGCGCCATTGGCGTTGTTGACGGAAATGCGGTGCGCGAGGTGCGTGGCGTCGATAGCATTCGCGAACTGGCCTTGAGGGCTGTAGCTGAAAACCGCTCGATCGATGATCAGGTCCTGCATTTGGGCGTGGACGCATCACACGACTACGACCAGTTGCTCTCGGACGGCAAGGTGTTGCCACCGATTGACCACCCCGATGCAGCCCACGTGATGGTTGCCGGCACCGGCTTGACCCACATGGGCAGCGCCTCGTCGCGCTCGAAAATGCACCAGAAGGCGTCGACCGGCGATGAAGCCAGCATGACCGACACGGAGCGCATGTTCAAATGGGGCCTGGATGGCGGGAAGCCTGCCAGCGGCACTGCGGGTGTGCAGCCTGAGTGGTTCTATAAGGGAGACGGGTCTGCCATTGTTGCGCCGGGGGTGCCTCTGGATGTTCCCGACTTCAGCGACGATGTGGGCGAGGAGCCTGAAATCGTCGGACTCTATGTCATCGGTGAGGATAGTAATCCGTACAGGGTCGGTTATGCCATTGGCAACGAAGTGACCGATCACGTGATGGAAAAGAAGAACTACCTCTACCTTGCCCATTCAAAGCTGAGGCAGTGTGCCTTCGGTCCCGAACTGTTCGTTGGCCAGTTGCCGGACAACATTGAAGGGACAGCCCGGATCCTGCGGGATGGCAAGCCTATCTGGGAAAAACCTTTCCCGACAGGAGAGGCGAACATGTCCCACTCCATCGAAAATATCGAATTTCACCATTTCAAGTACAACCAGTTTCTACGTGCGGGAGACGTCCACGCGATATTCCTGGGTACGTCTGTAGCATCGTTTGGAGACGGGGTCAGGGTCGAGGTTGGAGACACCTTCGAGATCGACATTCCGCTTTTCGGCCGCCCGCTTGTCAATGGAACGCGGTCGAGCAGCACTCTCGTCAAGCCGGGCGCTGTGAAATCGCTTTGATCGCGCGCCGCGGCAGTCCGGGAGCAATGGTATCTGGCCGCGCCCCGAGGGCGTAGTAGATTGTTATGTGTCAGCTATCGGATAACGTTTATCGGGTAGCTGACAGAGCCATAACGGAGGAGAAGTCGTTCTCGCAACCAGTGTTGCGAGACGCGATAATGCTGGAGGCATAGTCATCTGACTTCAAGTGACCCGGGAGGGTTGGTGTTATGCACGCCAATGTTGGGTCACAGCAGGTTTCTTATCAGCTTGCCGGTCGATAAGAACCCTGCCTGTTCTGAATGTGGAGGACCGATGTACGTTGATCATAGCCTTTGTGTGGGAAGAAGATCCCGGTTGTCCGTCAGGACAACCAAGGAACTTCATTTGAAATCCTCACGGTCGATCTGCTCTCGGTATAGCATTTGTTCAATCAAGGCATGACCCCACCACTTCACTCGATCATTTCAAGGCTTCACCTGAAACAGTTGAGGCTTCTGGTGGCGCTGGGCGAGCACGGCACGCTCCTGAAGGCTTCGCAGCAGGTCGCGTTGACCCAACCCGGCGCAAGCAAGGCATTGCAGGAAATCGAGACGACCTTCGGTACGCCGTTGTTCGTTCGCACCAATCGCGGCCTTGAGCCCAACGTCGTCGGCCACTGCGTCATTCGCTATGCCCGCCGTATACAGACAGATCTTGCGCATCTTCGTGATGAGATCGTTGGTATCACCCGCGGCCATGGCGGTCGGGTGGCGGCTGGCGTCATCATGGGGGCAGTACCGCTGCTCACAGATGCAGTCTCCGCGCTTGTTGCTCGGCAGGCAGACTTGTCCGTCGAAATTGTCGAAGACACCAGCGCTGCCCTGTTGGCCGAGCTCGATGCCGGCCGACTCGACCTTGCGATTTGCCGCACGACGGTCAGCCAGACGCCGCAGGTCTATGACAGTGTGAAGCTCCAGGACGAGACGCTCGCGGTGATCGCCAACGTTGGCCATCCCCTGCGGCACGCGAAGAAGCTCACGCTGCATGAGCTGGCGCCATATAGATGGGTGGTTTATCGCGCGAACATGCCGATGCGGCTCTTGCTCGAACGGGAGTATCGCGAGAGCGGGATACGCTTTCCGCAGCACCTGCTCGAGACGACTTCCGCATTTGCGACGCTGACGCTGTTGCAGGCCAATCCGTCCTTTGTTGCCCTGGTTTCAATCGAAGTCGCACGGTTCTTCAAGATCCGGCAGATGGCGCGTATTCTGCCGCTGGCCCTGGCGTCACAAAGCGAGCCTTATGAGCTCGTGACCCGTAAAGGGGGACCGGTCCAACCGGCTTCGAAACTGCTGATCCAGGAATTGCTCCATCGACAGTCCTGAGCATCAGGTCGGCGCGCCTCGATCATTACAGTATTCCACCGATGCTCGGCGCTCATTGCTTGAAGCACGCACCTCTTTTTCAAAGTCCGGAACGAGGCAAGTGGTTTGAATCGGTAGCTTCGGGCTGGTCTGAGAAATGAAACAGCCCCGCCGGGCGAGAAGCCGGGCGGGACTGTGCTTGGGAGTACTGGTCTTTAAGCCGGACGAAGGGCTGCGTGCCTTGCGGCGATGATGCCCTGAACGAGGGCGCGGGCATTGCCGTGCTGACTGAAGCCGCCGGCACATTCGCCAGCAGCGTAGAGGCCCGGAATGGGCTGACCGGCAACGTCGAGGACCTGGCTGTTGGCGTTGATGCGCAGGCCCGACCTTGCGTCGTGGATCACCGGTGTCGACCAGGCAGCATAGAAAGGTCCGTTCTGGATCTTGTACTGCGGGCGCGGCTTGCCGAAATCAGTGTCAACGCCTGAGTCAACAAAGCTGTTGTAGCGCGCCACGGTCTGAACCAGGTTGCTTGGCGGCATGGGGACGCGCTGATGCGGCATGATGATCTTCTGCGCAAGTTCTTCCAGCGTGTTTGCCTGGAAGAAGAAGCCGCCATCCGGATCGATGTAGGGCGGAGCGATAGTCCAACGCTGGCGAGTTACGGCATCCGCATCGAAGATAGCCCAGATTGGGCCGCCGCCATTCTTGCCGTCACCGATTCCCGCCAAAGCGGCGTTGATCCAGTTTTGTGGGTTCCAGTTAACGTTCTTGGCGTTCAGGTAACTACCCTGAACGTAATTGCTGACCTGACCAGCGCTGTTGGTCGGGAATTGACCGGCGGTTTCATCAAAGAACCGGTTCCCGAGCATGTTTACATGGATAACGTTCTGGTTATTGACGTTGGCCAGACCGGAGGCCTTCGCTAGATGGAAGACGGGGCTCTGCGGTCCCCACTGCAGGAACGAGTAGTTGTACTGCGTTCCGATTGCAGTTGGCTTGGTGATGTTGGTGCCAAACTCTGCGGTCTGGTTGTAAGTGCCCGCAAGACCTGCACCGACATTCAGGCCGGCGATGATACCGCTGGCGTCCTGGAAGGAGTAAGGCTCGCCTGCAACGCCACAATACTCTGCAGTGAGTCGAGGATCGAACTGGCGACGGTATTCCACGTTTCCGTTGCCACCGCCGCTGGCGATGATCACGCCTTTGCGCGCCTGGATGTTAATCGTGCGGCCCTGATAAGAGGCCTCGACGCCCGTTACGCCCTGCTGCATGCGGCGCACTGCAACCAGACGGTGTTCAGTCAGGATGGTGACGCCTTTTGCCCGTGCTGAGGCCTCGAGCGGACGTATGAAGCCCGGCCCTTGCGACGTGGTCGCCTGCTGGTTTGCAGCGACAGGCAGGCCGGTGCGGACCGACACGTAGTTCATGATTGCGGTATGCATCATGCGGTTGACGGAATTGCCGACTTCATTGCCGCCGACGTTGTCGACCGTACTTCTCGTCCACCTGACGCCATTGCGGACCAGGAAATCGTAAAGGAAGAGGTTGTGGTCGGCAAATGCGCGGATGAGCTCGCGGTCGTTGAAGCGATAGCTCGTAGCACCATTGGGCAGGGTAACGGACCAATCGGTAAGATCGCGATACAGGAGGTCCGGGGAGTCCACAACGCCGGACGCGATCTGGGCAGGTGTTCCGCCTCCAATCGGAATATTGCCCGAGCTGACGATACCACGTCCGCCAATATGCGGCTGAGCCTCAAGGACAATTACAGATGCGCCCGCTTCGGCGGCGGCTACTGCGGCGCCAAGGCCCGCCGAGCCGCAACCTATAACAACAATATCGGCTACGCGCGGTGACGCAGCATGGCCAATATTGACCTGCATAACGCTAGTGGCAACCCCCGCGGCGGCAATGCCGGCACCGGCCTTCAACAATGAGCGTCGGCTGACAGTCATTACGTTCTCCTCCTGAAAAACTTTAGACCAGTATATGTGGTCTTTTGATACGGCCCCCAGCAGCTGAACTCATCTGACATGATAGCTGTAAACACTTGGCCGATTGCAGTATCGCAGCATTTGCTCGCGCGACAATTGAGAAGATGTGATCTCGGTATAGCCTTTACGCAACCCAAAGTGCGAGCAACCGCTCTACCCGGTCATGTCCAACGCCAGACTGGTGGCGCGGGGCGTTCGGAGATATTGAGGAGGTAAACGTATGCTGCGCGGACGAAGGATTTCTTTGAATTTCCCTGCGGGAGTCAGAAGCTGCTGCCGTAGCGCTGCAGACAACGCGCAAGCGCTTCGCCGGCGCCGCAATGCGCGGGCATCTCGACGCGCAAACGGGCTATTGCCGATTGCTCCCACGGGCGCGGAGAACTGCCGGATAGTTCGATGCGGACCAGTGACGGCAGCCTTGTGGTGCTTGTCCATTCGGGATTGAATTCGCCATCCGGCCCGGCATAGCTGAACGATAGCTTCAGATCACCGCGCATCAACGGAAGCTCCTCCCCGCCCGACGTCGCCAGATGATCACGTCGAGCACGAATGAGGGCCCTGTCGCTTCCCGCCAGTCCTATTGAATAGGTCACGTCATCAAGCCCCGCGCGTGCCTGATAGCCAAGGGCGGGACGCACGAAGGTGACGCTTTCAGCACTTCCGTCGAAGCGGACTGCAATGATTGCGCTGTTCGGATCGGAATCGATGGGCTGCGCCGACTCCAGGTCTTCGACCATCCGGTCCAGAATGACAGCCACCATGTCTTCGCGACCGCCTCGGTCGATCATCCCCTGCCAGTGGCGCACCCAGGTTCCTGTGTACATCGACAGCCCGCCGAACAGGATCGTCGCCAGCAACAACGAAACCAGGGCTTCGATCAGCGTGAAACCACCTTGGGTGCTGCGTTTGCCTGTCATTTCAGCCTGCCAAGGCGAACGGTCTGCATCACATCCTTATCCCTATCCGCGGTGCTGCGCACCGTGACGGAGTAGAGCTGCCATCCGGCTTCAGCCAGGGCAGCGCTGCGCTCAAAATCGAAGGGTTCCACGAGCACCGTGAAATCTCCGATCTCACGCCGCCCCGGTTGCAGCGGATCAAGCGTCATGGCCACTGCCATGGCAGCTTGCATGTTGACACGGCGTTCCGTCGACCGGTCCAGACCCGCGAATGCGCCGGCGGCGCCCGTGATGATGCGCGCGATCGGAACGATCAGCAGCAAGGCAATTGCAAGCGAAGCCAGAACCTCGATCAGCGTGAAGCCGCGTCTGTGTCGCGCTGTCATTTCGAGCTCATCTCAACGCGGCCGGTAAACCAGTCGACACGCAGCTCTATGGCCCTGCCGCTGGCGGAAAGTTTCATGACCCCTCCGCAGGATCGCCCGTCTGCGAGGAACCGCAACGTTCTCGTTCCGCCCTGGATGGGGCACTGGTCCGACGTGGTCCAGTCGATCGCCACACCGTCGCGAACTGAAATCGGATGGGCGCCCTTCACCTGGATGCGCCGGCTAGCCGGATCAACCATGACATCCGCGACGTCCCCCGAGGTCATGGCCTTCACCCGGGCCTTGCGGAACTCGCCGCTGACACGAACCGCCTCGCCGGAAAGTTCGGCAGCCCCGATGCGGGCATAGGGCCGCGGCATCAGGACGAAGGCCGCCAGTGCGAAGATGGCGAGTGCCGCGATGACATCGATCAGCACGACACCGCGCTGTCCCTTCTTACGGGCGATGCTGCCCCTATGACTGGCCGCCGCCATTGATTCCGTCAGAGGTGATGGTGAATGTCTTTCCATCACTGGAATATTTGTATTCGTTACCCCAGGGATCGAGCGGAACGCCGTTGGTGCGAAGGTATGGTCCGTTCCAGACCTGAACGGATGAGGGCTTTTGCACCAGGGCTCCAAGGCCTTCTGCCTGCACCGGATACCGGCCGACATCGATGTAGAAGATATCGAGCGCACTGGAGAATGCCTCGATCTGAAGCTTGGCTGCGCGCTCGCGGGAATCGGACAACTGCGCCAGAACGCGAGGGCCGACGAGGGCCGAGATCAGTCCGATGATGGCCAGAACGACCAGCATCTCGATCAGCGTGAAGCCCGCCTTGCGGCGCTTCGCTCGCTGGCGCTGCGTGAGATGGGAATCAACTGCAAAATGTATGCTCATGCACTCCGGCTCCTAACGGACCATGTCATTGAAGGACATCAGGGTAGACATGATCGACACGATCATACCCCCGATCAAAATGCTGATTGTTGCCACCGCCGCAGGGCCGACAAGCCCGACGATACGGGACAGCGAACGTTCCAGCCGGACTTCATAGAAGTCGGCGACACGATAGGAGAGACTTGCGAGTTCGCCACTTTGCTCGCCAAGTCTCAGCATGCGCACCGCCAGCGGCGGAAGCTGGAGAATCTCAAGTGCGTGGCCAAGCCTGTTACCCTGCCGTAGCGCGTCGGATGCCTGTTGCGCGCGTACCCGGGCCGCCTCACCATGATCGATGGTGTCGGAGATGAGCTTGAAAGCCAGGGGAACCGCCACACCCGTTTCGACCATGATGCCGAGGAGACGGGCGAAGCGACCCGTCCGGTAGCTGCCCGGTATTTCGGAAACAAGCGGGAGTTTCTTGGCGCTGCCCCACAGCCATGCCCATAGAACGCCGCGCCGCGCCGCCACGACCAGCAGAAGGACGATGACCGCAAGGGCAAGCAGGAGTTCCAGCCCGTAGGAGCTGAGGAAGTTCGAAACCCCGAACATCACCACCATCATGGTGTCCGTGTCGCCGCCCTGCACGATCATCGGTTCGAACTGAGGCACTACGCCAACCATGAAGAACACCAGGACGCAGATCGTGCCGGCGAAGAGGACTGCCGGATACCTCAGTGCGGACTTGACCTTGGATTGCAGAGCCTCGAAATTCTGGCGCTCCTCCACGATGCGCGACAGGAGGGTGGGCAATTTGCCGGAGCTCTCCGCAACACGAACCATCGCGACCTGAAATGCCGGAAACAGGGCGGGCCATGCTTCCAGTGCACTGGAAAACGACTTGCCTGAAGCGAGGTCCGTCCGAATGCGGGTGACGACGGGTTCAAGTTTGCCGCTATCGAATTCCTTTTCCATGATCGCCAGCGCTTCGTCGATCCGGATGCCTGCATTGAGCATGATCGACAGATCGGAGAGCAGCTGCGTAACCGCCGCCGCCGGAATTCGCGTGTTGAATATCGGCGCCCGTCCGGCTGATTGCTGGGCTTCTTCTTCGACACTCACCGGGATCAAGCCGCGCGCGCCGAGCTTCTGGATGGCGTCGTCGGAATCCGACGCATCGATCCGGCCGAGTTCAAGCCGCCCTGCGCCATTCAAGGCTTTATACGCGAATGCTGTCGAAGCCATCGCCCGCCTTCAGGTGAAGTGTTCGTTCGAAGTCGTTCTTGGAGACCTTCAATCGGGATCTCGGCTGGGTGTTGAACGGTGCAAACCCTCCCACCGGTTTACCCTCCCTGTTCGTATTGAGCGGATTCTCCCTGCGGGACAGGGTTCCAGGGTTGCTGCGACCATTCACCCTCTTCACCACCACCACCGCCAGCCTCATCGGAGAAGCCCAACGTGGCTCGGCCACCCGCTCCGTCGAGCTTGACCTCGAACTGACCAACCACCTTCAAGGTCCAACCTTCACGGCTTTCCCCCATCCGGAGCGTGAAGGCGTTCGTTTCCGCTGGGGAAATGAAGGTGGCACTGTTGAACCTTCCCGAACGCACGACGCCGATCAGCTGCCAATCTGGTGCAGCGGCAGGAATGGGCTCGGGTTCCGGCTCGGGCTCAGGTTCCACAACGACAGGTTCAGGCTCGGGGGCCACGAACTTTGTCGGAGCAGTCCGATCCGGCGAGAACAGGGGCCGTTCCCGAAGGGCCGCGTAGTCGCTCAAGGGGCGCTCCCTGACCGAAAGACTTTCCTCCATGCCGAAGGAGAGGCTAGATGAAACCGCCAGAACGGCGACGATCAAAGGCGCGCGCTGCAGCATCGTCATGACGCAGGCCCCTTCTCCCGGAAGGCGGACAGCGAGACGTTCAGCGACAACGGCCGATCGAGCGAGCCATAGGCCTGGTAGCCTCCCCCTGCAACATCGACCCTGCGGTTCAACCGGAGCCTGAAGCTGTCAACGATCATGACGGGCGATCCTGCCTCTATCGCATAGAGGAGATCTGGCAGCGATTGCTCGACAACTTCGATGTCGGCCGTCAACCGCACCCGTTCCAGATCCTCCAGCTGCGGGTCGCCGATGCTCGAGACAAGCCCGTCCGTGGGAACATCGACGCGCCTGATAACGGCTCCCACGCGCTCGACACGCTCGGAAAGCAGGCGCTGGAATTCGGCCGAGACGAGCCCGCTGGTTTGGGAATCGAGAAGTATCTTGCTCTCGCCAAGGTCGAGGGTGGGCGTATCGGCCTGATTGACCGCAGAACTGGATGCCTTGCGTTCAAGCAGGACGGTCCGTTCTTCATAGAGCGCGAGCGCCTGCGCCTCCGCGCGCCAGGTTAGCAGCGTATCGGCGACAACGACCAACGCTCCGACGACCAGCAGCGCAATGACGATGAGGGATTGAAGCCGCTTGTCGCGCCACAGGGTCGTTGATCTCATCGCAGCGACCCTCCTGTGCGCAGGAGCGGTCGGGTGTCTACCTCAAACTCCGAGGTAACGCCGTCCTCACCGCGCAGAGCTGGTCCGACCAGCTTGCTGTCTTCGAAACGACCCGACGATTCCAGCGCGGTCAGCACTTCCGGTACGTCGAGCGTACGCCCGGAGAGGCGGATGCGCCCATCGGCGAAAGACACCTCCGTTGCATAGGAGTGCAGTGGCAATGCCTCGGCCAGGTCATTCAGTGCACCAAGCGCGCTCACGGCGTCGTCCTTGATGTTCAGTGCGGTCTGCTCTGGCGCGGTCTCCGCCTTGACTGGCGTGGCCGCGAACGCAATCGCCTGCCGCGCCTTCTCGGCTCGGATCTCGACCGCGCCGCGCCGCTCTGCATAGCTGTCCTTGATCATTGGCCCCACCGCCAGCGCGGCGATGGCTGCGACAATGCTGGTCCCCAGAATGCCGGCGAGAAGAAGCTTCATCCGGCCGCGGGTTCCAGTGCCCAATTGGCGGAACGTCGAGACCGTCACGTCACCGCCTTCGGGCAACGGCGCGGAAATCAGGACCTGACGGGCTTCAGTTACATTCAGGCATGCCAGGGCAGCAGCAACGCGCGAGCGCGGAACGACCGCGACGGCAACAGTCACCTGCCGCGCCTCGCGGGCAATCTCGAGCACCTTGTGGCCGAAATAGATGTCCGAGACGGGCAGTGGCGAAAGCGCGCCCATACGCGACGCAACAATGCCGTCAAGATGGCTGACCGCCTCCATGGGCAGTTCGATCCGGCGCGCTATCACCCAGCTCGCCGGGATGCCGAGGTGGACCGTCTTCCCGTTCACCGCGCTGCGAAACGCGGCGGATGGTTGAGCATCCTCGGATATTGGCATCGACAGGGGGGCTGACGGCTTGCGGCCCGATACCGGTCGGATTTCAAGCTCACTTCCGTCATCAGCAACCGACCCGATGACGCGGCTACCGGATTTGACGCGCGAAAGCTCATCCAGCAGAGAGGCTGGTCCCGCGATCCAGTCGTCCATGCCGCGGATCACCGCGGTGAAAGGAGAAGCCATCCCGGTCAAACCTTCAAGCGGAAGCGGGGACAGTGCCCGGATTTCCGTTGCGCGTGAGAACTAACCATAACGTATCTTCAGAACATTATTCCAGATCCATCAGAATTCCTCGTCCAGCGGGTACTGAGCCCTCCCGAGAGACTGCGATGAGGCGAATGCCGGCAAATTGCCCGCCATGGAAGTTGGCGGGCGATGTCTGCCAGGCCATTCGGCCCAGGCAGGAACTGCCCCTAATGGTTGTCGCGGGGCAGGCCGCTCGTGACGGCGATGTTCTGGTATTTCACTGCCGGCTTCAGCACCATTCCCTCGGAAAGCTGGTCAACCATCGACCGCTGGATCTCCTGCCACGGCGTCTGATGCTTCGGATAGGCATAGCCACCCTGGCTCTGGAGATCGACGCGACGGCGCTCGATCTCCTCGTCCGACACCAGGATATCGGCAGTTCCCTTGCGCAGGTCGATGCGGACGCGGTCACCGGTACGAAGCAGCGCAAGTCCACCACCTACGGCCGCTTCGGGCGAAGCGTTGAGGATCGATGGTGAGCCGGACGTACCGGACTGACGGCCGTCACCGATGCAGGCCAGCGAATGTATGCCCTTCTTGATGAGGTACGCAGGCGGCTGCATGTTCACCACTTCGGCGCCGCCCGGATAACCAACGGGGCCGGCTCCGCGCATGAACAGGATGCTATGCTCGTCGAGGCCGAGTGACGGATCATCGATACGGGCGTGGTAGTCTTCCGGTCCGTCGAAGACGACGGCGACGCCCTCGAAGGCATCGGGATCATCAGGGTTCGACAGATAGCGCTCGCGGAACTCCGGCGAGATCACGCTCGTCTTCATGATCGCGGAATCGAACAGATTGCCCTTCAGGTTGATGAAGCCCGCATCCTTCTTGAGCGGCTCGGAAACCGGGCGAATGACCTTGGTATCGAGGTTCTCGGCATTGGCGCAGTTGTCGCCGATCGTACGGCCGTTGGCGGTGACGGCTCCAGGGTGGGGCAGCAGGCCGGCCTTCAACAGCTCTGCCACAACGGCTGGCACGCCGCCCGCATGGTAATAGTCCTCGCCGAGATATTCACCGGCTGGCTGGAGATTGACGAGCAGCGGAACGTGATGACCGACGTTCTGCCAGTCGTCGGTGGTAAGCGATACGCCGAGATGCCGCGCGACGGCATTGAGATGGATTGGCGCATTGGTCGAACCGCCGATGGCGGAATTGACGACGATCGCGTTTTCGAAAGCCTCGCGAGTCATGATGTCGGAGGGCTTGAGGTCCTCCCATACCATATCCACGATGCGCCGGCCGGTCTGGTAGGCCATCTGGCCGCGTTCGCGATAGGGAGCGGGGATCGCCGCCGAGCCCGGCAACTGCATGCCAAGCGCCTCGGCCAGTGAGTTCATCGTCGTCGCCGTGCCCATCGTGTTGCAGAAACCGACGGACGGCGCCGATGAGGCGACCAGATCCATGAACTGGTTGTAGTCGATCTCTCCGGCAGCGTATCTCTCGCGTGACTTCCAGACGATCGTGCCGGAGCCGGTGCGTTCGCCCTTGTGCCAGCCGTTCAGCATCGGGCCGACAGACAAGGCAATGGCAGGAATGTTGACGGTGGCCGCGGCCATCAGCAACGCCGGAGTGGTCTTGTCGCAGCCGATGGTCAGCACGACGCCGTCGAGCGGATAGCCGTAGAGCACCTCAACGAGCGCGAGATAAGCGAGATTGCGGTCAAGTGCTGCGGTCGGCCGCTTGCCGGTCTCCTGAATCGGGTGGACCGGGAATTCCAGCGGAACACCACCGGCAGCCACGATGCCGTCGCGTACCCGCTTGGCAAGCTCGATATGATGCCGGTTGCAGGGCGACAGGTCAGAGCCCGTCTGGGCGATTCCGATAATCGGTTTTCCGGACTGCAGTTCTTCGCGTGTCAGCCCGTAATTCAGGTACCGCTCGAGATAAAGCGCCGTCATACCGGGATTATCGGGATTGTCGAACCATTCGCGCGAACGCAGACGCTTCGAACCGTTTACGTTGGACATTTAACACCTCCCAGAACCGTCCTCCGGGACATCGATATGGCATCGGGAATTAACCGACAAGCCCTTTTCAATCGAATGTGGACAAATTGTCCATTTTGTGGAATTTAAAATATAACGCTACGGCGGGTTCGTAAAGATGCACCGCTAGCTGGAGGAGGAGAACCAAGCGTGAGCCGGATCATATCCATTCCTGCCTAAGGATGCGCGGGCAAAAAACGTGTTTTGCGTCACCTGAAACGGCAAAGCGGGAAGCCCGTCTTGGTGAGGATTTGAAGGATGCGAGCACTTGACTCCAGTGCCGCATGGCCTTCTGGTCTGGCAAAGCCTTCCGGTAAACCGTAGGATCGGGAATTATATGCCGGGCAGGTTACTCTGCGGACCAAGCCAATAGCCGGATCCGGTTTGCGCAAGCCGGCGTCCGTTGTGCTCAAGGGTCAAGTGCGAAGGTATGTTCAATGAACTCAATGCCTCCAGGCTTATATTCACACTCCCTCCTGGCGGCTTTGTCCGACGCCGGACTGGCGAGCCGTGAAGCGACGCGGGATCTTTTCGGTGAGAACGAGGCCTCACGAGCCTCGGACCTTCACCGCCTGATCGAAGCCCAGATCGTAGACGCCGACGCGCTTGCAGGCTTCCTGTCGTCCTATTATGGCGTGCGGCTTCTCGACCGCCAGCAGCTGGCAGACTACAAGCCTGCCGCGCAGAACCTCTCCAATCGATTTCTCGTGGAGAACTGGATCGCGCCGCTGACGGCGCCGGACGGACACCTTGTCATAGGCGTTCTTCATCCTGGGGACGATGACCCGATAACGGCGCTGCGGGCTGTTCTCGACGGCGAAGCAGAGGTGTGCGTCATACCCGCACCCGATCTGGAAACCTGCCTGGAACACCTTTCGGGCGCGCAGTATGTCGCCCAGGCCACCGGCGAAGGAGCGACCTCCGAAGCAGCGATCGATAGCCTGCGCGATCTCGCAAGCGGGGCGCCGGTTGTCGTTGTCGTCGATGACATCTTCAAGCGCGCGCTCGACCTGAGGGCGACGGACATTCACATCGAACCGATGCGCGGAAGGCTCGTCATGCGGTTTCGCATCGACGGTGTGTTGCGGATAATGCCTTCGCCGCCGCACGAAATGAGCGATGCGATCGTATCGCGTATCAAGGTGCTCGCCGGCCTCGACATTACCGAGCGCCGGAAGCCTCAGGACGGTGCGATGCGCCTTCCGGTCGGCGACCGGGAAATCGAACTGCGCGTTGCGACCCTTACCTCTATCCACGGTGAGACGGTCGTCATGCGTATCCTGCATCGCGACAGCGTTCTTCTGGATTTTGCCGGCGTGGGTCTCGACGAGGACGATCGGCGGATCATGCACCGGCTGCTCGAGCACACGCACGGCATGATTGCCGTTGCCGGCCCGACCGGCAGCGGCAAGACCACGACGCTGGCGGCTGCGCTTTCCAGGCTCAACGATCCGGGCCGCAAGATCGTGACGATCGAGGATCCCGTCGAGTACCAGATTCCGGGCATCGTCCAGTCGCAGATCAACACGGCGGCGGGCATGACCTTTGCGTCAGCGCTCCGCGCCTTTGTGCGCCAGGACCCCGATGTGATCCTGATCGGCGAGATGCGCGACGGCGAGACGGCACGTGCTGCGGTCCAGGCCGCGCTCACCGGTCACCTCGTGCTGTCTACCGTCCACGCGAACACTGCGGCCGCAGCCTTCACGCGTATGCGTGACCTTGGCGTGGAGACCTACCTTCTTGTCGGCGCTCTGCGGGGCATCATCTCCCAGCGCCTGTTGAGGCGGCTCTGCGACCACTGCAAGGAAGAGGGGGTTCTTTCGCCCGAGCTCTTCTTCTCCGACACGCGCTATCAGGCGGTCGGGTTCTCTCCGGGTCAGAAGGTTTTCAACGCGGTTGGTTGCGGTCGCTGTAACTCGACGGGCTATCGCGGCCGCATCGCTGTATTCGAGATCCTCGTTCTCGATGAAGCAATCACCGAACTTGCTTCGAAAGGGGCGGATCACGCCATGATCGAAGCACTGGCTCTGGAGCGGGGCATGCGCACCATGTCCCATGATGCCGCCAGAAAGGCAGGCCAGGGTCTGACCTCGCCTGCGGAAGTCCTCAGGGTCACCGGGTTCCGGTGACCGGTCTCTCTTATTCCGGATAGAGCTCGATCGTGTCGCCCTCGAGTATGTAGGCCGATGCGACTTCACTGGAACCATCCACAAAGGAAAGATCCTTCGTTGCGGGCTGAACGCGCATCGTGCCCGTCACCGTAACGCCTTCAAACAAGGCTGTGGGCGCGTACGGAGAGGAAGACTTAAGATAGACCACCTGGTTCGGTGGCGGCGGCGGCTCATGGATGCACGCCCCGAAATAGGGAACCAGCAGGAACTCGGTCGTCCCGTCGGGGTCGAAATCCAGCGGCAGCAAATAGCCGGAGATGGATATCCGCTCACCATCCAACTTCGGCTCGGTCAGGGTGCCGCGTCTCTCGACCTCCGCCGCCCATTTCTTGTACCGCTCGTAAAGGTCATCGATATCGACGCCCTGCTTTTCGAGTTCCTCTCTGGCGACGGCAACCCTGTTTCGGGCTTCCTCGCGCGCAGCGGCAACCTCTTCACTCACGTCACCCTTGGGGTAGGCTTCCAGATAGAGGAGATTTCGCAATGCCTGCTGCTGGTCGAACGGTACATCTTCAAAGAAATTTTCCAGCGGTTCGGTCTGCGGAATCAGCATCTCCCAATTCAGTTTGGTCGTGCTGACGCTGAATGCAGCGCTGCTGCCGAGGCAGAGTGCAGCCAGAATGAGACCGATGCGACAGAGCATCGATCTCGCGTTGACGAGTAATCCTGCGTATTTCATGTCCTCACCATCATGCCGTCTGCAAGGGACGTCCTGTAAGCGTTGTAGGCCGGCAGCAAACCGGCCAGTATTCCGCCGACCAATATTGCCAGCAGCAACATGGCATCGGTCGTGGATGGAAGCTGAATGACGATGTCGATCCCGAACTGGCGATCAATCAGCGGGCGAGCCACCATCAGAACCGCATAGAGCGCGGCGGTGCCGATCGCGATCCCGGCCAGAGTAAGTAGCGTCGCTTCTCCGACCAAGAGTGCAGCAATCGTCCTCGGTCTCGCCCCCAGCGAACGCAGTATAGCGATCTCACGCCGCCTCTCGTTCAAGGTCGACAGGATCATCGCTGATAAGCCCAGCATTGAAGTCACGACGACCATCGCGGACACACCCAGCAACGCGGTCTCGGCGGTGCCGACCAAGGCCCACATTTCCTGCAGCGCGAGTCCCGGCAGCACGGCCGAAAGCGGCTCGGCCCTGTACTCGTTGACTGCCCGCTGGAAGCTGATGACCTGCAGTCGCGACTTCAGGCCGATGATGGCCGCGGTAATAGCACTCGGCGGAAGCGACATTTGCCGCAGACGATCCGCCGAGGTGACCTGACCGGGGATCCTTGAACCAGACCGCCAGTCCACATGAATGGCCTCGATCGCCTTGAGACTCACATGGAGGGATTTGTCTGCCGGCGTGCCAGTGCGTGCCAAAATGCCGGATACCCGGAAGGGGAGGTCGTCATGCTGCGACCCGATAGAGCCGGCGCCATGCGCGAGGGTGATCTGATCACCGAGCGAATAGCCGAGCCGGCTTGCAACTTCTGAGCCGAGAACGACATCGAACAGGTCATCAAACGGTCCGCCTGCCGCGAACTTCAGGGTTTGGCCGCGACGATATTTCAGATGCTCGAAATAGTCCGTGGTCGTTCCGATGACGCGGTAGCCACGATGGCTGTCGCCAAGCGAGAGCGGAATGGCCCACGCCACCTCTTTTCGCGAGACAATGTCTTCATAGCTGCGCCATGTGACGTTGTTGGTGGCATTGCCGATGCGAAAGACGGAGTAAAGAAGGAGCTGCATGCCCCCTGACCGCGCTCCGATGATCACATCCGCGCCGGATACGGTTCCGGCAAAGCTGTCTCTTGCTCCGCTGCGCACCTTTTCGACACCCAGAAGCAGCATGACGCTGACCGAGATCGCAAGGATCGTCAGCAGAACCGTGATCCAACGGTTGCGCAGGGACTGCAAGGCAAGGCGGGCAATGATCATCTGTTGCTGCCTTCAGTTTTTTGAGACTGTCAGGATGTCAGCGAATTCGACGACCCTTGTGAAATGTTGCGCCAGGCGACGGTCGTGGCTGACCATGATCAGCGTTGCCCCGCTGGCGTCGACCTGATCGAACAGCAGGTCGAGGAAATCCTGTTGCCGGTTATCATCGAGAGCCGATGTGGGTTCGTCGGCGACAATGATCTCGGGCGAGCCTATGAGCGCCCGCGCAGCCGCAACGCGTTGCTGCTGACCAACGCTCAGCGTGGCGGCCTTCTGCCTGCCAATATCTCCAGGAAGGCCCAGGCTCGTCAGGAGCCGGCGGGCTTCACTCTCCAGGCCCCCGGCACCCACGGTACGGGCGCGACGCGCCGGGGCGAAGTTGAGCGGCAACAACACATTATCTATGACGGCGCCATAGGGAAGAAGATTGAACATCTGGAAGATGATGCCGAAATGTTCGGCCCGAAACCGGTCACGGCCGCTGCCATGCAATTCATTGAGCGGTTGCCCCAGGATCTCCACGCTTCCGGCCTGGGCCGAAGCGATGCCGGTCAGCAGGCTGAGCAGCGTTGACTTCCCGCTACCCGATGGGCCGAGCAGAAGCAGACGCTCGCCGCGCGGCACCTGAAAGGTGCCGATTGATAAGGTGAATGAATTTCGCGTATTCCACCGATATTCGACGCCGCGCAAATTCACGGCATCGGCTAATGCGTGCGCTTCCACACTATCTTTCCATATATCGGAAATTGCGGGATACGGCCAAGGCGACCTCTCCGTTCTCATCAATGAACGTTACGTTGAGATCGTGGGCGTCGCGGAAGCGATCAAAATAGCGGAAGTTTATCGACTGGACCTGAGCAGCATCCGCACAGGTGAAAGCGTAGTTGGCTCTGAATTCGCTGTGATGATTTTCGTAATCTTCGTCAGCCTCAGCCTCAGCTTCCTCATGCCCTTCCGTCTCGTTACCTTCTGCGACAAGCTCCGCTTCAGCGGAGGTGACGGTGCAGTCTGCGGATGGGGGCAACTCAAAGAGCGTCAGAGGTTCCTTGAGGTCGGCGAGCGCAGCCTCGACGGCTCTCTTCTGCCGGGTGGTGTCAGCTTCATGTTCGAACCCGACGATATCCATGCCGGGGGCAACGAACTCCATCTGAATTTCGTTGCCCTCGATGGCGACAATCAGATTTCCGATCCCATGGACGTGTGGACCCAGCTCTCTCAGTTCGTCTTCTGTCTGTGCCAGTGCCGTCGAGGCAAGCATGACGAGGCCAGAAGTAAGTAAGGTCCTTGCGCAGTGATGAAATCGCAACTTGGTATCTCCATACTGACATGATCAGAAGAGGCTATCCGCAGGGGCGTCCGCCCCCGCGCAGCGCTGTGGGTTAGACCATCCTGGACAATTCAGTGCTGATCTGTTGCGCCGTTTGACGCACGAGCCGCGCGCAGAGTTCGTGGCTGCGCACGTCGTGGCGATAGACAGGCATGCTGACGCTCACCGCCCCAACGGGTTCCCTGAAGCGATTGAAGATCGGGCTGCCGAGGCAGCGGATATCCGGCTCATTCTCCTCATCGTCGAACGCGAACCCTTGCTCGCGTGTACGCTTCAATTCCTCCAGCAGGCTCTCGGGTGTTGTGAACGTCTTGTCGGTATGACGCCTCAGGTCCAGGGTCTTTATAACTTCCACGAGTCGCTGATCTGGTAGGCCGGACAGCCACGCCTTGCCTACGGATGTGGAGTGAAGTTCGACCTGCGCGCCGATGCTGGTTTTCATCTGCACCCGGTTGGAGCCGACGAGCTTGTCTATGTAGACCATCCGGTTGTTGCTCGGCACCGCGAGGTGCACGGTCTCATCCGTTGCATCGCGAAGCGACACCAGAAAATCTCGCGCAATCGAGCGCAGGTCTGAGTCTTCCCAGGCCTTTGCAGCAAGCTGGAGGAGGCGTGGCCCCAGGCGAAACGTTCCGCTCTCTCCTGACTGGATGACGAGGCCCTCAGCAATGAGCGCGGAGACGAGCCGATAGACCGTTCCCCGAGGGAATGGAGCGCGCTTGGTCAGCTGGGCAATGTCCAATGTTCCTGGGGTGTCGGCAATGATCTGCAGCACCGTCATGAACTTCGAGAACGATGCCGCTCCTTGCACGTGAGTGGTCGATCTGAAATCGGCTTCGTCCTGGATATCACTACGGTCCATGGCGTCTCCTTGCGCTTGACAACGGAATATTTGAATAATACAGATTCATGGACAGTGTGTCCATATTGTAGTCACCTTGTTGAAAAGGTAATTCGTCGTACGGTCGAGGAGGATCAACGACACACTCGCGTCCACCAAATGTGACCGTGATGGCCGTCATATCACCCGCGCGATGCTGCGGGAAGTTCTACCGGGAGGAAGTAAATGACCAAAAAGGGATACTGGGTTGCAATGGTCGATATTGCAGACCAGGAAGGTTATAAAGAATACATTGCCTTGAACAAGGCAGCTTTCGACAAGTACGGGGCGACTTTTGTTGTTCGCGCAGGAAAGAGCCAGGTTATGGAAGGCCCGGCCGCGAACCGCCTGGCAGTAATCGAGTTCAAGGACTACGAGACGGCTCTCGCTTGCTATAATTCTCCGGAATATCAGACGGCTATCAAGGCCCGCGAGCCGCATGCCAAGGCACACCTGGCCGTGGTTGAAGGTGTTTAACACCAAAATCATCGCTTAAATTTCTTGTCGAACTTGTCCGAGGGGCCGTCATCTTACCCCCTCGCGTGCTGTTCGAACGGATGAGCACAGCAGTTTTTCAATGGGCGATCGGGTGCTTATGCCCGACCGGCATGCTGGAAGCGCCCGCTAACGGTCCCGGATGCTTCTTAAGTGTGAGAGGGACCGTTGCACATACCACAGAATTTATAGGAGCAGTCATGCCCACTCCGCTAAAGTGGCTTTTCAAGGTTTTTGACACCCTAATCGTCGTCGGCATGGCCGTCATCAGCATTCTCGTCTTTTCTAATGTCGTACTGCGGTATGGCTTCAGCTCAGGCATATCGGCTGCCGTTGAACTTTCCCGTGTGATCCTCGTCTGGGTCATTTTCCTGGGAGCAGTGGCGGGCCTGGCCAAAGGCGCACATCTCAGCGTTGATATATTGATTGCGCGGTTGTCTCCAAAGCCGCGCTTCGTCTGCTTTCTTGTTGCGCAAGGCCTGATGCTTTGGTGCTGTTGGCTCCTTGCACAGGGCAGCTGGGCTCTTACCCGCATTGAATGGGGCAATGTTACCCCGCTGACGGGAATTCCGGTGGGCCTTAGCTACGCGGCCGGTCTCTTTGCTGCTGTCATGATGGCGATCGTTCTCCTTATCGAACTGTGGCGCGCGCTACGCGGCACCCTGCCCAGCACATGGGCCGGGCAAAAGTCCGACGAGGCCTCAATGGCTATAGATCCCGCGCTAACTCAGGAGAAAATGCAGTGAGCGGCTTGGTATTTCTCGGCTCCCTCCTTGGTACGATCAGCATCGGGGTACCCATAAGCTTCGCGCTAATGCTCTCAGCCGTCGCGCTGATGATGCTGATGGGCAATGTAGATGCGCAGATCCTGGCCCAGCGGCTGGTCAATGGTGCGGACAGTTATCCGCTGATGGCAATTCCATTCTTTCTCATCGCCGGTGAACTCATGAATGCAGGCGGCCTCTCCCGCCGCATCGTGACCATGGCAATGGCGCTGGTCGGCCACTTTCGTGGCGGTCTGGGTTTCGTCGTCATCGGCACGGGCTTGCTGATGGCCAGCCTCTCCGGATCCGCCATCGCTGATACAGCAACGCTGGCGGTCATGCTGATCCCTCTTCTGCGGAACGCAGGATATAATATTGAGCGATCCACGGGCCTGGTCGCAGCGACGGGCATCATAGCCCCTGTGATCCCACCCTCCGTCGGCTTCATCATTCTGGGCGTCACAGCCAACATCTCGATCGTCGGACTGTTCATGGCGGGTATCGTGCCAGGCGTATTGATGGGTCTGAGCCTGGTGGTGGCTTGGTGGATCGTCTCGAAGAAGGAAACGGCAGCGCTTCAGCCAAAACTGCCACGCAGGGAAATTCCGAAGGCTTTCATGACCGCCGGCTGGGCTTTGATGCTGCCAGTGATCATCCTGGTCGGCCTGCGTTTTGGCCTGTTCACCCCAACCGAAGCTGGCGTGGTTGCCGCCGCCTATGCTCTGTTCGTTGGATTGGTGGTGTACCGGGAGCTGACGCCGCAGAAGCTATACCAGGCGTTGCTCGACGCGGGTCGCATGACAGCCGTGATCATGCTGCTGGTTGCAGCCTCCATGGTAACCGCCTTCATGATGACGATCACCAATCTGCCCGGTCAGCTCATCAGCCTTCTTTCGCCATTCATCGATATGCCGATCGTGCTGATGTTTATGATAGTGCTGGCGATCTTCATCATCGGCATGGTGCTCGATTTTGCACCCTCGATCACCATCATGGTGCCGATCCTGTTGCCGCTCGTGAAGGCGGCGGGCATCGACCCGATTTATTTCGGTGTCATGTTCATCATGACGGCCGCCGTCGGTATGATCACACCTCCTGTCGGAACCGTTCTCAATACTGTGTGCGGCATCAGTCAGGTTTCGATGGCATCGGCTCTAAAGGGCGTCTGGCCGTTCCTTATGGCCCAGATGATCCTGATCCTGCTGCTGGTTCTGTTCCCGGCATTGGTGACCGTGCCAGCGTCATGGTTCCTGTAAGCGCCAGAGTTCAAGTTGACCTCTGACGATGGACTACGGCCTGCCGAAGAAGGGTTCCGGCAGGCCCCTGCGATCCCCCTCCTCAAGGGGTAGGGGGGTGCAGGTGGAAGTTGAACCCTGCGTCGGTTTGAGTGGCCGGGTTGGCCTCTGCTTTAACCAAACCGACAATGTTTCCGACGCTCAAGCGGAAGGCAGTGCTTTATGGTTGTCATGTGTTTAGCAGGACTGTACGTTTCCAGGCGAGTGAGGAGACGTGGGTTGGGTGGAGTGAGTAAGTGAGTGTTTTCCGGCAAGGCGGCGTCCGTAGTGCCTATGCCGTGTGGGTTCGCATGGGCTTGGCCTGCACTTTGGCGGTCATGACCGCGTGCACCTCCACTACCGGCTATCTTTCAGATGTTGCCGAGCAACCCAATCCCTTGGACAAGGTCGTAAATGCAGACCTGAGTGCACGCAAGCCTTCCGGTGGCGGCTTCCTGTCGGCCCTGGGATTCGGCCGGAAACAGAATAACCGGCAGGGTCAAATATATAGCGGCTACGAACAGCGGCTTACTCCCAGCGAGGTCCGGTCACTTGACCGGCTGAGCGGCGAACAGTTCGAAGTCAACCTCGAGGATGCCGAGATCAAGGTCGCCGCCCGCAATGTTCTGGGCGAGGTCCTTGGCATCAATTACTCTATCGATCCGAGAGTCGGGGGCAAGGTTACGATCACGACGTCGAAGCCGACGCCAGCCCGCGACATTCTCACAATGTTCGAGTCCGCGTTGCGCAGCAATGGCGTGGCCATGGTTCGCGATAGCGGCAGTCTACGGCTGATGCCCGCGACTGAGGCTGTCGGTGTCGCCTCGCTCGACCAGGGCACCAGGATTCAGCCGGGTTACGCCGCCACGGTGTTTCCCCTGAAGAATGTTTCTACCAGCACGATCCTGCCGTTGCTTGAAAACTTCCTCGCCCGTCCCGGCATGGTGCGCGAAGATCCCAGCCGCAATGCGCTGATCTTCCAGGGAACGGAGGCCGAGCGGATCTCGGCCATCGAAGCCGCGCGCTCGTTCGACCAGGATTGGCTGGCAGAGCAGTCGGTCGGAATATTCCCGGTCAACAACTCCAGCGCCGCAGCGATGATGCCTGAGCTGAACCGGGTACTCGACATCGGCGAGGGCGGTCGCGGGCGCAACATGATCAGGGTCCAGGTGATCGAGCGCAGCAATGCGCTTCTGGTGGTGGCGAAAACGCGTGAACAGCTGCAGCGTGCGGCAAGCTGGATCCAGCGGCTCGACCGTCTCGACGCGTCTTCCTCCAATTTGCGGGTGTACAAGGCGCAGCATCTGCAGGCGCGGCGTCTTGCTGCGATGGTCAACGAGATCTTCAACGGCGTGTCTGCGTCGTCATCGTCGGCAGCGGACGAACCGGCTTCACAGTTCCCGCCAGGCTCGTTGTCGGATGCTTCCAACTCGGATCCGAATGCTGCAAGTCAGCCGGCCGAAGAAGGTATGGAGGATACCCAGCAGGTCGCAGGTGGTGGCATCAGCCAGCCAGCCTCGGGCGGGGCAAGCGGTGTGCGTATCACCGCAAACCCGGAAAACAACACCATCCTCATCTTCGCAAGGCCTGACCAGCAACGATCGATCGAGCAGGCGATCACGGCACTCGACCGACCGCAGGAGCAGGTGGCCATCGAGGCGACGATCGCCGAGGTGACCCTGACCAACGAGTTGCGCTATGGCGTGCAATTCTTCCTGAATTCCAGAAATCTCGGCATGGGCCGGGACGAAGGCTCGGTGGGCCTGTTCAAGGAAGCAGGTCAGGCCGTGATTTCGCGGACGCTTCCTGGATTCAACCTGCTGCTCGGTCCTGAAACCGAACCGCGCGTCGTCCTCGACGCTCTTCGCGGCGTGACCGAGGTCAAGGTGTTGTCGTCACCATCGGTTGTCGTTCAGGACAACAAGCCTGCCGTCCTTCAGGTGGGTGACGAGATCCCGATCGTGACACGCACCGCGCAGTCGGTGCTCGATCCAGAGGCGCCGATCGTCAACAACGTCGAATTCCGCAACACGGGCGTGATCCTGAAGGTCCACCCGCGCATCACCGGAAACGGCACCATCAACCTGGTCGTGGAGCAGGAGATCAGCTCTGTCCAGCGAAGCCAGGCGCAATCCCTGACGCCAACCATTTCGCAACGCAAGGTCAGTTCGACCGTGTCGGTGACCAGTGGCCAGACGGTGATGCTCGGCGGCCTGATCAGCGAGCGCCAGCAGCGCGGCCGCGATGGAGTGCCGGTTCTGGGAGACCTTCCACTGATTGGCGACGCATTCAGGTCTAACCAGAACGCCTCATCGCGCACCGAACTCATCATCCTGATAAAGCCGCAGGTGATACGCGACAGCATGGATGCGCAGAACGTGGCGGAGCAGATGCGGTCTCAATTGCGGTTGATGAACGAACCGTCGAGGAATGTACCGCTGCGACGGCCGGCCAAAACGTTGATCGAATGAAGACATTCACGGCGCGGCCGCGTGCGATCGCGGTTGTGGCGTTCGTCACCGCCGCAGTGACAGCCCCGGCAATCGCCGGGGCAACCACATATACGTTGGTTGCCTGGGGCGTGCTGAGCCTGCTGGCAGCGGCAATAGCCGTTCATGACCTCGCGACGATGCTCATACCAGACCGCTATACGCTGGGTATTCTGTTCGTAGGATTTGCCGAGTGGCTGTACGCGTCGGGCGATCCCGAGGGTCTCGTCATACGTGCATGCGGGGCACTGATACTGGGAGGGGCGCTGTGGCTGTTCGATATGTTTTACGAGCGTCTGCGCGGGCAGACCGGGCTTGGGATGGGCGATATCAAGCTGCTCGGGGCATCTGCATTGCTCGTCGGGATCCCCGGGACCGGGGTGCAGATCATGCTCGCGGCAGCGTCGGCACTGATTTTCATTGCGTTGCGGGCGATACGTCGGCGCAGACCCCTGCGTGCCGTGGCGAAGGTTCCGTTCGGCACCTTCCTTGCGCCAGCACTGGCAATCGTCTGGGCGTGGCTGCCCTCAGCATGGTGATCTTGCGGCAATGGGCGTGAAATCGTCAGCCAGCCGACGGGGTGCGATCCTCGTCAGCGTCCTGTGGATCATGATTTTCCTCGGCTTTCTTGCCGTCATCCTTCGCGGGCAGATGACCGGGGTCGTGGCAGGTGTGCGGCTCACGGAAGACAAGGCGTCCGCGCGCATTCTGGCAGAAGCGGGTCTCGCCCTAGTCGCGGCCGAGATCCGGGCTGGCCCGCCCGATGGTGTGGAAAAGGTAGGTGACCGGATATCCTCCGAGATTACCCTGCCGGCCGGGGTCGCTTCCGTCTCTGCAACCAATGAAGCCTTGCGGATTGATCTCAACACCGCAGAACGCCCGCTGATTGTTGGCGCGTTGCGGGCGGCGGGCGCCGCCTCCGTCGCCGTTGAGGAACTGGCGACGAGGATCATCAACCGCCGTTCGCAACCGTCAGATGGACAGCCGCAACCTGGAAGCAACAAGCGGGTGTTTCAGACGGTCTCTGAACTCGCCGCCTTCCCGGGCATTACGCTAAACGTTGCCATTGCCCTTGAGCGTTATCTTACCGTTTCATCCGGCTTGATTGGCGTTCGCCTCGAAGCGCTGGATGAGCGATTGCTAAGCGCCATTCCAAACCTGCCGTCTTCGGCGCGCAGCGCGATCGCGCAGTATGACGCGGGCCGCATCTCCCGCGAGCAGCTCGAAGGCGTGCTTGCAGGGGTCAGTTTCAATACGTCCGGACAAGCTCAAACCTGGCGGTTCGAGCTCACTACGACGCTACAGTCAGGCTACAGCGAAAACTTTGAGGGTTTGATTCTCGTATCCGCCACTGACGAGAAACCCTACCGTCTGCTTGATTGGCACCGCTCAACAACCGAGTTCGAATAAAGACGGCTGCGGGTAATTCTGATTTTCCGTCTGCATGCGCAAAAAGAGATGGCGATGAGTTTCGAAGCTCATCGCCATCATTTCTCAGCGGCTAGCGCCAAGGCCCCTTGCGGAGCGTCAGAGTCCTCCGGCTACCGTGATAAGCGTGCCTGTCATGAACCCGGAGGCGGGAGAGGCCAGCATCAGCACAGCGCGCGCGATGTCGATTGGCTCCGCGATGCGGCCCATGGGGGTCACGGCAGCGATCTTGGCCGGTCGCTCCGGGTTTCCGCCCTGGGTGTGGATGCGCGTGTTGGTTGTCCCGACACGTATGGCATTCACGCGGATGCCCTCCGGCGCCAACTCCTTGCCGGCGCCATAGGTGATGGATTCCACGGCTCCCTTGGTGGCGGCATAGTGGACATACTCATTGGGGCTGCCCAGGTAGGCAGCGAGTGACGACATGTTAATGATCGTCCCGCCCTGTCCACCCTTGCGCGTGGACATGCGTTTCGCTGCCTCCTGAATACAGTACATCACACCGAAGACGTTAATCCTGAAGGCAGTTTCCAGCACCTCAGGTTGCAAGTCTTCTATCTTGCCCGCTTTTCCGATGATCCCCGCATTGTTGACGAGGCAGGACACCCGACCGAGTTGATCGTCGCAGGCGTCGAACAGAGCCTGAATATCCTCCCTCTTGCCCACGTCTCCCTGCACCGCAATGGCGCGGGCGCCTGCTGCCTTGCATGCTTCGACAACTTCAGACGCTGCGGCGGTGTCCGAGAGGTAGTTTATGCAGACATCGTAGCCCTCGCTCGCAAACAGCCGAGCCGTTTCGGCGCCAATGCCGTGGCTCGCGCCTGTCACGATCACAATCGGTCTCATGCGGTGACCTCCTCACTCATTCACTATTCGCAGCCTAGAAGACGGTCTCAAGGATCGCGGCGTAGTCTTCCTTGGTCAGCGGGCGAGGATTTGTCGCGTGGCTGTGGTCTGCAAGTGCCCGCTCGCACACCCAATCGATCACGTTCCGGGGAACGCCCATTTCCGACAATTTGGCCGTGATGCCCAACTGGCGGTTCAACTCGTCCAGCCTGTCGGCAAGCGTTACCCCTTCAAGACCTGCGAGCTTCTCGAGGTGGCGAACCTTCTTGACGACGGTTTCATCTTCCAGGTTCCAACGAAGGACAGTCGGCATCAGGATGGCGTTGAGGGTGCCATGATGAAGCTTTGCCTCCTTGAGACCGCCCAGCGCATGGCTGAGGGCATGGACGGCTCCGAGACCCTTCTGGAACGTCATGCCGCCTTCGAGGGCGCCCATCATCAAGTCAGTTCGCGCCGCTGCGTTCTGGCCATCTGCGTAGGCGATCGGCAGGGCGTTCCAGATGCGCTGGAAGCCGTCGGTGGCAATCGCCTCGGCAGGCGGATTGTAGCGCGGGGACAGATACGTCTCGATGCAATGCGACAACGCGTCAAGTCCGGTCGCCGCCGTCAGTGCCGGAGGAAGACCCATCGTCAGCTCGGGGTCGCAAATAGCCCTGCGCGGGATCATGTATTGACTGATGAACCCGAGCTTCCGACCGTCGTTCAACGTGATAAGCGCCGCCCGTCCGACTTCGGATCCGGTACCTGCGGTCGTCGGGATCGCCACGAGCGGTGCCACTGCGCTGGTGATGCGTGCTAAGCCGCCAAGGATCGCCGCATACTGCTCGAGCTCTCCTTTATGGGTGGCCAGCAGCGCGACGCCCTTGGCCAGGTCGATCGGTGAGCCCCCGCCGATCGCCACGACTCCGTCGCAGTCGCCTTGCCTGTACAGCTCAAGACCAGCAGCCACAGCGCTTTCCGTTGGATTGGTAGGAACATCCAAGAATACCGGCGCTGTTTTCAGGAATGCGAAGCACGGGCGCTCGAGGAGACCCGCAGCTTTAATGCCGTGATCACTAATCACCAATGGGCGTGACACCCCGAGTTCTCGCAAAACGTCTGCGGTTGTCTCACTGGCGCCAAGGCCAAAACTGATATTTGTAAGATAGTTTATAGTATGCACGTCACTACGCTCCTCCGGCAATTTGTCCATTATATGGACGCTTTGTCCAATTAAATCCTTAGTCCCGTACCTTTGTCAAGCGGTGCCATGCTGATCATGCGCCATCCGCGTTGACAAAAATGTCGAAGGTCCGTACGAAATGTGGACACTCTGACCATATTGTGATCAACTCTAATAGGTCTTGAAAGTTGGTTGGGAGACCGAATTCGCCAATGAAGTGGCCGAAGTCGAAAGTTGCGGAAGGATATTGCCCTTCCTGCAACACTGCGGCGGGGACTGGTGGCGGAATAGGTCAACTACCTCTTGGAATGAGTGGTTATCTCGCGGTCCCTCAGTGGAATCGCTTGGTCCGCTGGCTCCTCACGCCAACCACTGATCTGCCGCGACGAACTCGTCTGCAGCAACACCTTAAACTGGGAGAAAACCCTTGTCGGAACCCGCCACCGTGCTGATACCAGGTTGGATGCACGAGCATGCTCGGGACATGCTCAGAAGCCAATTCAATCTTATCGAAATTCCGGACTGTGACCTTGAAGCCCATCTGACTGCGCAGCAACGGGCTGCGATTCGTGGCGTGGCCTGTTACACAACAATTGACCAGAATTTCATCGATGCCCTCCCCAATCTCGAAATCGTCGCCAACTACGGCGTCGGATATGAGAGAGTAGACGCTGCTTATGCACGCACCAGGAATGTCGTCGTCACAAATACGCCAGATGTCCTGAACGAGGAGGTCGCCGACCTCACTCTAGGGCTGCTTATCAGCGTCGTGCGTGAAATTCCCAAGGCGGCAGCTTTTGTTCGCAACGGCGAGTGGAAGACCTCGAGTTTCCCGCACAGCCGCCTCACGCTGCGCAATCGCACCGTTGGCATCTATGGGATGGGCCGAATCGGCCGCTGCATTGCACGGCGCGTCGAAGCTTTCGGGCTTCCCGTTGCTTATCACAGCCGGCGCCCGGCCGAGGGGGTTGATTACGCATACTTCCCAACGCTGCTGGAGCTCGCCAGTGCGGTGGATGTGCTCATCTCCATCGTGCCGGGTGGTCCCGCGACCGAGAAGACCGTGAATGCCGAGGTGCTGTCCGCTCTCGGATCTGAAGGCGTATTCATCAACGTGGGCCGCGGAAGCGTCGTGGATGAGGATGCGCTGATCAGCGCCCTGCGCACAGGAACCATAGCGGCAGCGGGCATCGACGTCATCGTGGACGAACCCAATGTGCCAGAAGAGATGTTAGCGCTGGATAACCTGACAGTTCTGCCACACATCGGATCCGCGTCCGTCAGTACACGCACTGCGATGGCGGACCTCGTGGCGCGGAACATAATTTCGTGGTTCCAGGACGGAGCTGCGATTACGCCTGTACCTTAGGCGTTTCCGGTCAATCGCGAGGACGTATTTGCCTATTTATGGGTAAACATCGTCGCGATTTTCCACCGCCCATCAGGCATATGCGACAGAAAGCGGCAAAGTCTGTTGACATACAGCAATAACCTGAGCATCATCATATGTGGACATTGCGTCCACATTATGGTCGGGCGAGGGGCCTGGGAGGGTTTTCTTCAATTCAGGTCGGTATCGCGCTTTCTCTATAGGGAGGAGAGACTTCATGAAACTTATGAAAAGCACATTGGCCCTTGTCGGTGCGCTTGTGGTTGGGGCGGCGGGTATCACCGCAGCTAGCGCACAGGTCAGTTCCACTGTTAATGTCTGGGCTCCGAAGCCGGTAGCACCGGCGCCTTACAAGTCACCGCACAAGCCACGCACAACGCTGGACGACATCCGCTCCAAGATTGCGACGCCTAACAAGCTGAAGACCTGGAAAGTACCTGTCGTCGACGACAAGCATCTGAAGGCATCGTGGCAGCAGCTGGCGGTAGGCGATGCCACGCCGTCCATGCGCGTGCTGGATCACCAGACTGCTTTCATCGTCTGGGAAGGTGAGGTCGAAGTCTCGATCCAGGGTCAGGACCCATTTGTCGCGACAAAAGGCTATATGATTCGCGTCCCGTTCCGTCGTGCGTTCCAGCTGAAGAACGTGGGCTCGGTGCCGTCGCTGTTCTTTGAGATCTTCAACGCAAACGCCACGATCGCCTACCCGGCAGATTCGGCGACCCTGCCCAAGTCCCCCGCGGGCACTGATTGGTACCTGACCCAGCTCCGCGACATGGATAGCCTGACGCGTCAGCCCCAGCCGATTTTCGTCGACTTCCTTGCTGCACCTTCAGCTGGCGCGTTCGTGAGCGACGATCGCATGTTCGTCAACCGCATCCGCGGCCAGGCGTTCAATTGCAACATGCAGTCCCCCACGGCTCTTGGACACTACCACGCCGACTATGCTGAATTCTGGTTCATCATGGAAGGTCAGATCCAGTACAACATCGAAGGCCTTGACCCATTCGTCTCGGAAGCTGGCGATATCGTCTACGTTCCGGCCGGCCGCTGGCACTCGGCAGCTAACTACTGCCCGGGATTCGACACCCGTATTGCGATCAACGGCTATCCTTACGGTTCGCATAACTGGCCAAACACCAACCAGCCCGCGAAGCCGCCGGTTTCCGGCAAGGGATATCTGGACTAGTCTAGCTATAACCCGCCCTCATGACGAGGGCGGGCCTCTGGTCGAACCACCTACGGCGAGGCGGCGGGTATCGATCTGGTGTAGTTCAGGTTGCGTTTATCGCAATCGGGACAGGCACTCTAAACAGTAAGCAGCATACCCTTCGATCTGCTGATCAAGGACGCAATTTCAGTACCGCTGGTCCTGTTTACCTTTTGGAGACAGTTCCTGCATCCTGGTTCCAGCGAACCATTCTTTGGGAGGATAACCATGAAACCATTTCTTCTGACTGCTGCCATTGTTGGAGGGCTGCTTGCCGCCGCTCCTGCCATGGCTCAGAACGCACGCCTGGGTTACGTACCCACCGAAGACCATCCGGTTGGTGAGGCATCGCGTTTCTTTGCAAAGGCGGTTGCAGAAAAAACCAATGGCCGCATCAATATCGACACGTTCGGTAACGGCGTTCTCGGCAGCGAACCTGAAATGCAGGCTTCGGTTCAGGCCGGCTTCATCGACATCATGGTTGGCCCTACGCCGAACCTGGTCGGCGTTGTACCGGAATTCATGATCTATGACCTGCCGTTCTTCTATAAGGACTTCGACGCGGCGGATGCCGTCATGGACGGCGAAGTCGGCGAGCACCTTTTCGCACAATTGAAGGAAAAGACCGGAATCGTTGGCCTGGCCTGGTGGGACAATGGTTTCCGCCACATGACCAACGGCGTTCGTGAAGTGAACACGGTCGAGGATATGAAGGGTCTGAATATCCGGGTCATCCCGAACCCGCTGTTCCTGGCCACCTGGTCGGCTCTGGGTACCAATCCGACGCCGCTTCCATGGCCTGAGCTTTACAGCGCACTGGAAAACCGCGCAGTCGATGGTCAGGAAACGCCATACGCTCTTATCCACACCGCAAGGTTCTATGAAGTGCAGAAGCATCTGGCCAAGACAGGACATGTCTATACGCCATTCGTTCTGCTCGCCAGCCAGAAGTGGTTCGAGAGCCTTTCTGATGAAGACAAGGCTGCTGTAATGGAAGCCGGTAAGGAATCTGCGGCATTCCAGCGTGAGATTTCCCGCAAAGCTGCAGAAGATCTCGAGAAGGACCTGATCGCCAAGGGATTCAACATCACCTATCCTACTCCTGAAGCGCTTGCAGAAATGAGCGAACGCGTTGCGCCCGTCGTGGAGCAGTTCAGCGCAGAGATCGGCACCGAGCTGGTCGAGAAGGCACGAGCAGCCATGGCTGCGGTGGCCGAATAGTAGAAGGCTGTGGCGCCAGAGCAAGGTTCGCCTGCTCCGGCGTCCATCAGCAGAAACGGCCCGTAATTGCTGTAGAGCAGTCCTGGAGAAGTCGGAACGAGTTTCCGTTCGGAACTGCGAAGAAACAAAGACCTGGATCATTTCCGCATATCCACGAGAGGCGGGAATGATCTGGTCGATGCCGCTGGCGGCACGCGCGAACTACGGCTCGACTCGGGCGTAAAGCTTAACAAGCTGACTTTTCCCGCACTCTATTTGCCTGTCGGCAGTCGAGTACCCGGGATAGTCACGTCTGGAAACTCCAGTTGGGGATATCAACATCATGAGCAAGAACACACTCTTCTCGTCGACACGTTTTACTTCAACACTTCTGGCCGCGTCCGCCTTGGCGCTCGTGTCTGCTTCGGCCTGGGCCGATGACAACTCCGCAAATCTCACCCAGTTGGGTGGCGAGAACACGATGCTCGTCAGCCAGGACGGGGACGGCAACACGGCCGCTGGGTCGCAGATCGGCGAGGGCAACTTCCTGCAGCTCGATGCTGCCGGTGATGACAACGTAGCCGACGCCACTCAGAACGGCGACTATAATGAGGCGTTTACGCGGACAACCGGCAACGCCAACGACCTCACGCTGAGCCAGATCGGCGACGAGAATTCCGCCGAGATCGCGATTGGAGATAACGCTTCCAGCGACGACAACGTGGTGGCGCTGAGCCAGGACTCCAGCGCTTCGTATGGCAACGAAGCCACCATCTACGTCGATGGCAACTCCAACAGCGTTTCTCTCGATCAGATCGGCCAGAGCACCTACAATGAGGCGCTCATCGAAGTCCTCGGCGACCAGAACGGCGTAGCCGTTGGCCAGGTTGGCGAGAATTCGGCCAATGTCTATGTGGCCGGCGACGGCAACGGCCTGACGCTGAATCAGGATGGCTCCATCAACGATGCGCTGGTCAATGTTATCGGCGATTACAACCAACTCGCTATCGTCCAATCCGGTTTTGCGAACTCGGCACAGGCAGACGCTTACGGCGATAGCAATGAAGTAGCGCTGAGCCAGACGGGAACCGGCAATATTGGCCAGGTCGGCGCCTATGGAGACGGCAACCTGCTTTCTCTTAATCAGGATGGCGACGCAAACGACGGCGAGTTGGTGATCTCTGGAAATATCAACAACTTTGCGCTCAACCAGATCGGCGATGATAACAGCGCACAGGTGGGTGTGACCGGCGATGGTAACAGTGCGTTGATCGACCAGATCGGCAACCTCAACCAGGTTGCTCTGAACTTGACCGGTAACGGTAACGGTTCTGGTAGCCTTACAGGTGCGGCAGGAGCCCTGGAAAGCTCGTCCGGCGGTCTGCTCGTAGCTGGCGCGGTGCTGCAGGATTCCTCCTCGGCACTGACGGGTAACAGCCTGAGCTATGACGTTGTTGGCAACCAGAACCAGTTCGCCTTCGCCCAGATCGGTGGCGGCAACGCCATCGTCGGTGAGGTCGGCAATGCCGGCGCGTCCAACGCAAACCAGGCAGCCGTGTTGCAGAACGGATCGAACAACGTGACGTCGTTCACTCAGAACGGCGCCGGTGGGAATAACCTCTCTGTCTCGCAGTAAGACCAAGCGACCGGGCGGTTAAACCGCCCGGTCCAATTCTTCGCACAGTAAACAGCTTCAGGGAGGAGAGGAAAATGGGAGTCAAGCTAACACTTGCGACCACCACGGCAGTAGGCCTGCTGATGGGCGCGGCCTTCGCGGGCAGCAACAACGAAGTCTATATCGATCAATTCGGTAGCGGTAACTCCGCTTCCATCGCCCAGGGCCAGACGAACGGTTCAACCGTCGGCAACAGAGCCGGTGATGAGACGATGCGGATCCGCCAGGATGGCGCTGACAACCAGCTGATCATCAACCAGACGCATAACTCGAGCGTCAACAGTCCGCCGCGCAACCAGGGCAACAGGGTAGGAACGCCGGGCGACCAGGCGGGCCTTGGCATCGACCAGACCGGAAACGCCAACTATCTGCGCATTGACCAGACGGGCTCGAACCAGGCTGTCTTCGAAGTGCAGCAACATGGCGGCACGTCTGCGACCAGTTCTTCAAACAACGCAACGATCGTTCAGGACGGCGGCTGGTCGGCGCGCGTGTCCAACCTGCGCCAGACGTTCACCGGCGGCGCGGCGGATGCATCGAACGACGTAACCATTACACAGACCGGACAGTCCTCGCGCGTTGGCAACACCAGCAGCGGCCCTCGCAGCGACGGCAGCGGCGCGCAACAGACCGGGTTTGGCAACCAGCTTAACATTACGCAGACTGGCAACTCGCAAGTTGTCCACACCGCGACGCAGACGAACGATCAGTCCGCTGGTGGGGCAAATGTTGCCGAGATCAGCCAGGGCGGCGGCAACTCCAACCAGCTTCGCGAACTGCGCCAGGTCAACACGGGCGGAGCAGATAACACCGCCACGCTGACTTTCACAGGCATGGGCAACGGCTCGATCAATGCCGCCTTCTCGGGTCCGGCCAGCGATGTTGGGGTATCCCAGTCGCGCGTTCATCAGACTGGGGAAGGGAACGACATCAGCTTTGACGTTACCGGCAACAGCAATCTGTTCGGCTTCGTGCAGGACGGCGCCGGCAACTGGATGGCTGGAACGGTAGAGGGAAGCGCCAACCAGGTTGCGACGTCACAGATAGGTGACGGTCACTTCGCAACGCTGGATATCCTCGGAGACAGTAACCGGTTCGGTATCGAACAGACCGGCGACTATAATGAGGCGTATGCGCGGGCAAATGGCAACACCAACGACCTTGCGCTGAGCCAGTCGGGTGTTGGCAATTTCGGCGAAGTTGCGATCGGCGATTGGACTGCCAGCAACAGCAACTCCGTGGTCCTCAACCAGGAAGCCAGTTTAACTGCCGCCAATGATGGCCAGATCTTTGTTGATGGGAACACCAATACCGTTTCCCTTAATCAGATCGCCGGATGGGACTCCAATTTCGGAGAGGTCGTGATCGAAGGCAGCCAAAACGAGGTGGCCGTCAACCAGAACGGTAGCAACGAAGGCTTCGTCAACGTCTACGGCAATGGCAACGGCGTGACGCTCGGTCAAGACGGGGATGTCAACTACGCGGTCGTCGACGTCGGTGGCAACAATAACGGGCTCGACATTGATCAGTCCGGCGACTGGAACTACGCGTGGGTGCAGGCGTATGGCAATGCCAATAACCTGACACTCAGCCAGACCGGTGATCTGAATACCGGCGAGGTTTACCTTGTTGGAGACTCCAATACGGTTTCGGCAGACCAGAACAGCAGCGGTGGCGAGAACAGCCTCATTGCGGCGGTCACTGGAGACAGCAACGTCCTCAATGTGTCCCAGACCAACTCGTCATTCTACGGCGACATGAACTCGATTGAGGTCGACATTTACGGCAACAGCAACAACACCGGTGGAGCCTTCGCGCTGGCGGCGTCATCAGCGGTAGCTGGTGGCCTGGCGCCGGGCGATCTGGTCCAGTCGGGATCGGGCAACTCCATCTCGCTGCAGGTCGGGTCATCGTTGGCGCCTGCTTCCGATCTCAACCAGTTCGCTTTCGCGCAGCAGGGTAACGGCAACACGATCGACGGGTCGATCATGGGTTCCGGAAACGAGGTTGCGATCGTCCAGGCTGGGAACGGCAACTATGCCACGTTCAGCCAGGTCGGCAGCGGCAACAGCATCGGCATCTCGCAGTAGGGTTGCCGATTGGCGGCCCGTCGTCACTGCCCAACCCAGTGAAGACGGGCCCCAGTACATGAATGACCCCGGCGGGATGTCGGGGAAGAACGGCAGTAGATGAACAGGTTCCCGGAAGAGTTTGCAAGACGCAGGATAATGGTGTCTTGTATATGTAGTATAACGGGGGAGGTAAGATGATGAAGATTGTTTGCGTAGGGCTTATGGCCGCCAGCGTTGCTCTGGCCGGCGCAGGCGGTTCGGCCGCCCAGGATATGGTCTACACTCCGGTCAATCCCTCCTTCGGCGGTAACGCACTGAACTCGTCTCACCTGATGGGTCTGGCCAATGCCCAGCGTACGGCTACCGGGGGAAAGCCCGCCGGTTCGGATCCTAACAATCCATCAGGCTCCAGCGACGCTGACCTTTTCGTTCGCCAGCTCCAGAGCCGCCTGCTTTCAGCACTCGCCGCCCAGGTTACCCAGGCAATCTTTGGTGACGATCCGCAGGAGTCGGGCACAGTCACGTTTGGCGACACGACCGTCACCTTCGAGCGGACGGGCGATTCCATACGGTTGGTCATTACCGATCCGACCGGCGTCACTGAAATCGTCGTGCCCGTCCTAGTCTCGTCCGTCGGGGGACTGAGTGCCACGATGGAGAGCGGCCTCGCCACCAGCAATGGTCTGTCCAGCGGTTTGAACACTGGTGCCCTTTACGGCGACCTCACGACGAGCACCTCGCTCAGCCCGGGGCTCAATTGATTTCCATGAAGGGCGGATCAGTGCATACAGCGGTATCAGGAACAGGCACCATGGCTAAACGGCGGAGCCTTCGGAAAACAGTTGCCAAGATCGCTGTAGCCGGCGCTGTCGTCGCTTTGCTGAGCGGGTGCCAGGCGGTCCCGATGGCAGGCCTGCTCCAGCCCGTCTACACGCCTGTGACGAAGCAGAGCCACAGCCTGCGTACGCTTCCGGCACCGGCGAAACGCATCACGGTTGCCGTTTACGATTTTCCTGACCTGACTGGCCAGTACAAGGAACGTGAGAACGTTCAGTCGCTGTCGCGGGCTGTCACCCAGGGCGGCGCGCCCATGCTGATCAAGGCTCTGCAGGATGCTGGCGAAAAGCGGTGGTTTACTGTGCTCGACCGCGCACGCCTTGATGACCTGCTCAAGGAACGGCAGATCGTCACCGAGATGCGGCGGCTCTACCGTAACGAGCAGCGCATCGACCCGAACGTTCTGCCGCCGCTCGATCACGCGGGCATCATCCTTCAGGGTGGGATCACCGGATACGACACCAACACCATGACGGGGGGCATCGGCGCCCGCTATCTGGGCATCGGCGGCGACACGAAATGGCAGCAGGACACCGTGACCGTCACGCTGCGGGCCGTATCGACGAACACCGGCGAGGTTCTGTCCAGCGTCGCGGTCCACAAGATGATCGCCTCCTATGCGATTCAGGGAGGTGCGTTCCGTTACATTGCCCTCGACAAGATCCTCGAGGCTGAAGCTGGTCTCACCCATAACGAACCCAAGCAGATCGCCGTGCAACAGGCGATTGAAAAGGCGGTTATGGGCATGATAATCGAGGGTGCCGAACTCGGCGTCTGGTCGTTTGCAGACGCGGAGGCGGGGCGTCAGGTGATTGCCGACTATCGCGACGAGAAGTACGGCACCAAGCTCACCGCAGCTGCCGAGATCGTTCCGCCGCCCAAGACAAGCAATGCCGCGGATGTCGTGGAGACGACTCCGGCCTGGCCCCGCGCGGCCGTTGCGCCGCGTCGCCCGGCAACGGCTCCGTCTCCGGCAGCAAAGCCCGCAGCACCCGTAGCCCCGCCGCCGGCGTCGCCCGGCGAGACCGTCGGCTCTGTTGAGCCCGGGGTGGATGGCGCGGATCCTGAGACTTCGCCTGCTGTCGCCGGTGTCGCCCCATCACCGATCCGGGCTTCGACACCCGCGGTCCGGCAAGGTGAGCAAGTGGCCTCGGTAGCGAGGGTGCGTTGATGAGTTTTTACAGAAGAAGGGACGTTCGGATGGTTGGAAAATCTAGGGCTATACTGGCAGGAGTTTTCTTCATCACTGTGTTTCCGGCCTTTGCTGAAGACAACGTCCTGAAGATCGACCAGACCAGTCCGCTCGGCGCGCTGCAGGGCAATATGCTGTCGTCGGACCAATCGCTGGCCGACAACTCGCTTGTCGCCGGCCCAACACAGCAGATGATCGACAACGCGCTCGGCGGTACTCTCCAGGTTGACGACCTGTATCGGATGAACCAGGCGACCGCACCATCCGCGCTTCAGACAGGACAGGGCAATACCGCGATGCTGACAATCGTGGGTGACGGCGGTCAGTTGATGCTCCTTCAGGACAATTCCGCTGGCGGCACGGTGGGCAATGCGGCTCAGCTGAGCGCATTCGGAGCCGACGCCCTGGGCGCCATCCTGCAGATCGGTGATGGCAACGAAGCATCGCTGATGGTCGGAGATGCCGCGACCGGCCTGATCGTGCAGAACGGCAGCAGCAATACGAGTTCGCTGACGGTGGAGTCTGGCGGCAAGGGCGAGATCATCCAGAATGGCAACGGCAACTCGTTCTCAACGACGGTGGCAGCCAACAGCTCAGTCTCCATCGTTCAGAACGGCAACAATCTGACCCAGGCCGGGGTCACTGGCATGCAGGTGTTCTCGACGGCGCCGGGAACGGTCGCGATCACGCAGACAGGGTTCTAGCCATGCGTCACGCAGCTGCACTCATTGTGGGCCTTGCCGCCGCCTGTGGTGCAGGTGACGCCACGGCACAGGATGGAGGCGCCGCCGTTGCGGTGCCCTCCATCGCCATCGAACCTACGGAGACCGGTCTGCAGATCGTCGCATCGGCCGTCGGCTTCGACGTGGCCGAGATCGAGGGTTCGGTTGAGATCGACCGTACCGGCGGCTCGGGCACAGTTACAACGCGCCAGAACCGCAAACTCAACCTCTCGGCCGGCCAATCCCAGGACATTGCCAAGACCGCGCTCTCTCTTGCCAAGGGCGACCGCATTTCGGTCAGGGTAGTCCTCCGGCAGAACGGCAGGATCGTCGGCAAGGCAGAGGTCTCGTCGGGTGGGTAACGGAGTCATGAAATTCACGAGATTTCTGATGGCCATGTTGGCCGCAGCTGGCGCCTTCTCGTTCACCCCTGAGGTGCGCGCACAGTCTGTCGACCAATATGTCGAGGCATTCAGCGGCACATGGCAGCTTGTCGATGCCCGCTATTCCAACCCTCCTTCCACCTGCAACATGGTGCTTGGCTCGACGGCTGACTCGGATGGTCGCTTCGCCATAGAGGGCACGGGTTGCCGCGGCGAGGCCGCGCTGATCAGTTCCTGGGGCGTCGCCCAAGGGCAGATGACCCTCTTCGATGCGGACGGCGCGGTGATCGCGCGATTGGGCGGCAGCCAACGGCGGATCAGCGGTACCAGCGCATCGGGGTCTCCGTTGATCTTCGAGAGGGTAGGTGCCGGCGGCACTGCGGCCATGCTTGAAGCTGCCAAGAAGGCCGGCGGCTGCTTCTATTCGGGCTTCACGAGCAAGTGCGTGGATGCGGCTGAGGCCGCGCCTCCCGCTCCGGAAGGCGCCAGCGTGCAGGTGCTCGTCAACCTGAATGTACGTGCCGAGGCGCGCGACGATGCCGAGGTGGTCGGCGTGGTGCCGCAGCAAACCTGCGTCAAAACCGACCTTTGCATGATGGCTACCGACGGCGCTTGGTGCCGCGCCAAGTTCGGCGAGAAGAACGGCTGGATGCGAAAGCAGGCCCTGCGCCAGAACCGCTGGGCCATCGTCACCTTCGAAAACACCTGTCCCAAGCAGGGCAACTAGATTTTCGGTTCACGAGAACACTGTTCCCATCAGTCGGAGCAGCGACAACAGGAAGATATCAAATGACTGTGCATCAGAACTTTATCGGCGGCCAATGGACCAACGCGACTGAGACCGCAGACAACATCAATCCTTCAAACACCCGGGAGATCGTCGGGGTCTATGCCCGTGGCTCCCGGCAGGATGCAGAAGCTGCGATCGCTGCGGCCAAGGAGGCGTTCAAGTCCTGGTCACGATCGAGCGTCCAGCTTCGGCACGACATCCTGCTCAAGGTTTCGACGGAGATATTGGCCCGCAGGGAAGAACTGGGCCGGTTGCTGGCGCGAGAAGAAGGCAAGACGCTGCCTGAATCCATCGGTGAGGTCGTCCGCGCGGGCCAGATATTCGACTTTTTCGCTGGCGAAACCCTGCGCCTGTCCGGCGAGAAGCTGCCTTCCGTACGTCCCGGCGTCGAGGTGGACATTACGCGCGAACCGGTAGGCGTCGTGGGCCTCATCACGCCCTGGAACTTCCCGATCGCGATCCCTGCCTGGAAGGTCGCTCCGGCACTCGCTTACGGAAACTGCGTCGTCTTCAAGCCTGCCGACCTGGTGCCCGGGTCAGCTTGGGCACTTGCCGATATCATCATCCGGGCCGGGGTGCCGGAAGGCGTCTTCAACCTGGTCATGGGCCGCGGTTCGGTCGTGGGCGATGTGCTGCTCAACAGCCGCGATGTCCATGCGATCAGCTTCACGGGCTCGGTCGCAACGGGCAAGAAGGTCGCTGCCAGCAGCATCGAACACATGCGCAAGTTCCAGCTGGAAATGGGCGGCAAGAATCCGCTCGTCATCCTGGATGATGCTGATCTTGATGTGGCGGTCGAGTGTGCCGCAAACGGTGCATTCTTCTCCACCGGCCAGCGTTGCACAGCTTCGTCGCGCCTGATCGTGACAGACAAGATCCACGACGCCTTCGTGGAAGCGCTGAAAGTCCGGATGAGCAAGCTTGTCGTCGATGATGCGGTGAAGGATGGAACGCATATCGGGCCGGTGGTGGATCAGAACCAGCTCGATCAGGACCTCTCCTACATCGCGATCGGCAAGGATGAGGGCGCCACCCTCGCCTCGGGCGGTTCTCTGGTCCAACGCGAGACGCCAGGCTTCTATCTTGAGCCAACGCTGTTTACGGACACAACGCCTGAGATGCGTATCAACCGTGAAGAGATCTTTGGGCCGGTCGCCTCGGTCATCCGGGTCAAGGACTATGATGAGGCATTGGCGCTCGCAAACGACACCGAGTTCGGGCTTGCGACAGGTATCTGCACGACGAGCCTCAAGCACGCAACCCATTTCAAGCGGAATGCCGAAGCCGGGATGGTGATGGTCAACCTGCCGACGGCCGGTGTGGACTACCACGTGCCGTTTGGTGGCCGGAAAGGCTCATCTTACGGACCGCGCGAACAGGGTCGTTACGCTGCGGAGTTCTACACCACGGTGAAGACCGCCTACACGTTGCCGTAAGACGGATTGCCAGGAAGAAGCGTCGGGATGCTCAAATCCATCCCGGCGCTGATTGAGACTGGCTGACAGCCGAAGATTGGCAGGATGTCGAAAACCATCTGCCAATCTTTGGATTCTGGCGCACGGTCGTCAGCCTTTTTTTGACCTTGCTCGGTCGCGTCCTGTAAACTCATGATCTGGCCGCGTCTTGGAAAGGGAACAGGGTACGACATGAATACTGAACGTGTAGCAATGGTCACAGGCGCGGGAACCGGGATCGGAAGGGCCGCTGCCACCGCTCTTGTCGAGGCTGGATGGAACGTTGTTTTCGTCGGCCGTCGAGCAAAGAAACTTGCGGAATCCATAAGCCTCACGGGGTCACCAGAACGCGGCTTTGCCATCCCGGCAGATGTTTCGGATCCAAACGACGTTGATCGGCTTTTTGCCAGCGTTGAAGAACGGTTCGGCAGGCTGGACCTGCTGTTCAACAATGCTGGGCTTGGAGCTCCAGCGAAGCCGATCGATGAGATACCAGTCGAAAACTGGTTGCAGGTTCTGGGCGTAAACCTATCAGGAACATTCCTTTGCTCGCGAGCCGCCTTCGGTTTGATGCGGCGTCAAAACCCGCGCGGCGGGCGCATCATAAACAATGGTTCCATTTCCGCGCACGCGCCTCGGCCGGGTACGGCTCCGTATACCGCAACGAAACACGCGATTACCGGATTGACCAAGTCAATAGCGCTGGATGGCCGTCCCTTTGATATTGCATGCGGGCAGATTGATATCGGCAACGCATTGACGGAAATGGCATTGCCAATGAGCAAGGGTATTCAGCAGCCCAACGGAGAAATTGCCGTGGAAGCGACCATGGATGTCAACGAAGTGGGCTCGGCAATCGTTTATATGGCTGGTCTTCCGCTTGATGCAAACGTGCTGTTCATGACGCTGATGGCAACGAAAATGCCCTTCGTTGGTCGCGGTTAGTGTCGTTTAACCAGATTACTTGACGTATTCTCATCATGGATAGCTGAATATCATGCGCAAGAAGTTTTCTGCGAACACTGGTTTTCTCTGGCCCGATCTAAGCTTCATCGATCGCATATTTCGAGCGGCAGATACTGGCTTCGACGGGCTCGAATTTCATGATGAAGCACAGCGTCACGATCTTGCCTCCGTACGGAGTGCACTTGCGCAAGCAGGTTTGCCCGTCATCGGGATGAATATAAGGATGGGAGAAACTCTGGGTTGTGCCGGAATTCCGGGTGCGGAAGAACAGGCTTTGCTGGACTTCAAAGATGCTCTTCGGATTGCAGATGCGCTCGACGTGCCGAACATCCATGTATTGGCGGGTAGGGTGGAAACGCCCGCTAGCTTGGACGTGCTGGAGCGAAATCTCACCCGCTTTTCTGAAATGACGCACCGGAATATTCTTCTTGAGCCGCTTTGCCGTAGGGCGTGCGAAAACTACCCCTATTCGCGTCTGTCAGAGGCTGCGGCAATCATCAAGAAGACGGGAATTCCAAATCTGCGTCTGATGTTTGATACATTCCATGTTCGAAGTGAAGAAGACGATCTTCTGGGATCTTACCTTTCCCATTCCGAACAGATCGGGCATGTGCAGATCTCTTCCTGGCCGGATCGGGTAATGCCGGGGCCGGATGATCTTTCGCTCACTTCTTTCCTGAGCGAAGTCAAAACAGAATGGGTGGGATGCGAATTCAAGGATCCTGCATCATCGGCGAGACCTCCCGAGCTTTGATCCAATCCATATCGACCTGAGAACACCATTTATCGTCTCGAGTGGTTAGAGGCGTCCTCTCAGGAACATATCCGCGACGGAACTCTTTTCTGAGGAGAAGAGCCCGGAGTGTGACATGAATGATAGAGCCCGCTACAAACCTTACGATCAACCTACCGGAGGCTGGGGCTCAGTCAAATCGCTGGTGAAACACTCGACCCGACAGGGTGCCGTAACCAGCGCCGCCGGGTTGATGCGCGATCACAACAAGCCCGGCGGCTATATGTGCACCAGTTGTGCATGGGCGAAGCCAGCCAAGCCTCATACGGCCGAGTTTTGCGAGAACGGCGCAAAGGCCACCTTCTGGGACCTCACCTCCAAGCGAACGACACCGGAATTCTTCGCCAGGCACACCGTCACGGAATTGCTCACCTGGTCGGACTACGACCTTGAGAACGAAGGCCGGCTCACGCATCCGATGCGCTACGACCCGGCGACCGACAAATACGTGACGGTCACCTGGGAAGATGCCTTCGCCGATATCGGCGCGAAGCTTCAGTTCTATGAGCCCAAGAGTGTGGTGTTCTACACGTCCGGTCGCGCATCTCTCGAAGCTTCCTACATGTATCAGTTGATGGCGCGTCTCTACGGCAACAACAACCTGCCGGACAGTTCGAACATGTGCCACGAGACCACATCCGTTGCGCTGCCCGAAAGCATCGGCACCCCGGTGGGGACCGTTCTGCTCGATGATTTCGACGATACGGACTGCATCCTGTCATTTGGACAGAATGTCGGGACCAATGCACCTCGGCTGCTACATCCGCTGCAGCAGGCCCGCAAGCGCAATGTGCCGATCATCGTCTTCAATCCACTGCGGGAGAGAGGCTGGGAGGAGTTCGTCAACCCGCAGGATCCGGTGCAGATGTTGTCAAACTCGCCGACCAGAATAGCGACCCAATACCATCAGGTAAGAGCAGGGGGTGACATCGCAGCGATGGTAGGCATCGCCAAGGTGCTATTCGCTCTGGACGAGGAGGCGAGGGGGAGCAGACAGCCACCGGTGCTCGACCACACGTTTGTTGCCGAGCACACCCATGGCTTCGATGCATTCAGGGAAATGGTGCTGGGCACTGACTGGAGCGAAATAACCAAGGCATCGGGTTTGCCACGCAAGGCGCTGGAGGCAGCCGCACGGACCTACGCAAAGGCTCAGTCCGTGATCGCCATCTATGGCATGGGGCTCACCCAGCACAAGCTCGGCATCGACAATGTGCAGATGTTGGTCAATCTGCTCTTGATGCGGGGCCAGATTGGCAAGCCTGGTGCTGGCATTTGCCCGATCCGCGGTCACTCCAATGTTCAGGGCCAGCGCACCGTGGGGATCTCGGAGAAAACCAGCCTGGTGCCGCTCGACCGGATGGCAGAGCAATATGGTTTCGAACCACCGCGCGAAGATGGCATGAACACGGTGGAGGCTTGCGAAGCCATCATCGCGGAAGAAGTGAGCGCCTTCATCGGACTGGGCGGCAACTTCCTGCGCGCCATTCCGGAGCGCGAGCTGATGGAACGCAAATGGAGGCGCCTTGACCTTGGTGTTCATATCGCCACCAAGCTGAACAGAACCCATCTGGTGACCGCGAGATCTACATATCTTCTGCCGACGCTCGTTCGTAGCGAGATTGATGAGCAGGCGACAGGGCCGCAGATCGTCACCATGGAAGATTCCACCACATGCATCCATGCCTCGCGCGGCAAGTTCAGGCCCGCCAGTGCTCACCTGCTGTCCGAGCCCCGTATCGTCGCCGAAATTGCCAAGGCGGCGCTGGCGCCCAATCCCAAGGTCCCGTGGGATGAGTGGGTCGGAAACTACGCCCTCATCCGCGATGCCATCGAGGAAACTTTCCCGGATGACTTCCGCGACTTCAACAAGCGGATGGATGTGCCGGGCGGCTTCCCGAGACACGTGGCGGCAAGAGACCGCAAGTGGGAAACCGAGACAGGCAAGGCCAATTTCAAGCTGCCGAAAGGGCTCTCCGCAAGCTTCGACGACGATTCGGACGAGACCGTGATGCGGCTCATCACGCTGCGCTCCAACGACCAGTTCAATACAACGGTGTATGGCTATGATGACCGTCTGCGCGGCATTCACGGCTCACGCATGATCGTGATGATGAACAAGGACGACCGCGAACGTTTGGGCATTCGGAAGGACGGGATGGTGCGTATGACGACGGCGGTCAATGATGGCATAATGCGCAGCATGGAAGGCTTCCAGGTGATCGACTACAATCTGCCAGCTGGCACCTGCGCCGCCTATTTTCCCGAATGCAACGCGCTTATCCCGCTCTGGCATCATGCCGAGGAGAGCAAGACGCCGGCGGCGAAATCCGTTCCCGTGCGCATCCAGCCGCAGGCAGGTCAGGGCCTATAGCCCGTCACTGCTGCAATCCGTTCGTGGCAAGTGCTCACCGTATGGATAGTTGACACTTCGGATGTTTCCAATACATTATGCCTATGCGTTGGGCAGGTGAGCCCGGGTGGCGCAAAAATTTGCATGACATATTGATGGCAAGAATGCCCACAGTGCCAACACTGTAGGGCACTTTTTTTGCCTGCGAGGGGAGTCATGGCAAAAGCGCTGTACAAGATCGGAGTCCTGTTTTCCCATAGCGGCCCATACGGTGTCGTCTCGCGCTCCATGTTCAACGGAGCGATGCTGGCTTTCGATGAGATAGCCGAAGCCTGTCCATTTCAGCTTACTCCCGTCATCGCCGATCCCTGCGCGCGTTCTCAACTGGGACAGCGAGATCGGCAGCCTCGAAGCCGGAAAGGAAGCAGACCTCGTCATCCTGAACCTTTCGCATCCGCTCGGTCTGACCGCAGAGCGCGTCCTCTCCGACGTCGTCTACCACGCCGGGCCGCAGCATGTTCAGGCGGTCATGGTCGCTGGCCGGATGATCTTCCGCGACGGTCAGCTGCTGCTGGTCGATGAACCCGCCATCCGCACGGCAATCCACGAGTACTACGCAACTCACTGATACAGGAACTGGAACACCATGAGCAAAGCACCCATCGGCCTCATCACGAGTGCGGCGTCGGAAAACCTCCTCAAGGATCGCCGTGTGGAGGTTGTTTCGACCCCTTGGGGCGAGGCGTCGATCCTGCTGGGCACGATTGGCGGACGCGAGGCTGCGGTTCAGCTGCGCTACGGCGCGGGCCTCACCACCCCGAGCCACAAGATCAACTACCACGCCAATCTCTTCGCGCTGCATGAACTGGGCGTCGAGTCGATAATCTCGCAGAACGCCATCGGTTCGGTAAACCCGGCAATCCGTCCCGGCGATATCGTCATCTCCAATGACTTCCTGGACAAGACCAAGTCACGTGCACAGTCGCTCTTCGACGAAAGCGAATGCTGGGTTCGCGTCGACTTTACCGACCCGTTCTGCCCGCGCCTGCGTCAGGATCTGATCACATCCGCCACCAGGTTCTCCAACCGCATCATCGAGCGCGGCACTTTCGTCTGCACCGAAGGCCCGCGCTTCGAGACGCCGGCTGAAATCCGCGCCTATGCCAAGGAAGGCGGCGACATCGTCGGAACGCCGCTGGTGCCGGAAGTGATCTTCGCGCGCGAGCTCGAAATGTGCTTCGCCTCGATCGCCCCCGTGATCAATTTCGGTGCCGGCATGGCGCCCGCCGTCATTCACTTCGGCCCCGGCTCTATGAACGACATCTACTACAAGGAAGGCCTGCACGACCTGATCGAGAAGATCCTGATCGACGCCATCGCAGGCATCTCTTCCGACCGCTCCACCTGCACCTGCGGCACCGCGCTTGAAGGCGGCTTCCATGGCCAGCCGCCGGCGTGGCTGAAGCGCAAGATCGCCTGAACAACCAGTGCAATTCCAGGAAAAGTGGAAACCGGTTTTCCGTCCGAATTGCACAAGACCCCAGTTTCGCCCTCTGAGGATTGAAGCTTGCACATGTCGCCAAACCAGACATCAGCCGAACCGGTGCTTTCCGTCCGGGACCTCACGACGTCGTTCCTTGTCGACCGCGCATGGAAGCCGGTCGTCAATGGCATCTCGTTTGACGTCCTGCCGGGCGAGACACTTGCCATCGTCGGCGAAAGCGGCTCCGGCAAGAGCGTTACCTCGCTCTCGATCATGCGGCTACTTGCCAAGGGCACGAGCCGCGTTGAAGGTGAGGTCTTCCTCAACGGGCGGAATCTTCTGGCGCTGTCGGACCCGGAGATGCGTCAGGTTCGCGGCCGCGACATGGCGATGATCTTCCAGGAGCCGATGACATCGCTCAACCCGATCTTCACGGTCGGCAAACAGCTGGTCGAGGCATTGACCTGCCACGGCCAGATGTCGGCGTCGCAGGCGCGTGACGAAGCGGTGCGCCTGATGACCAAGGTGCGCATTCCCAATCCGACGGCGCGGCTTGAAGAATGTCCGCATCAGTTCTCCGGCGGTATGCGCCAGCGCGTCATGATCGCGATGGCGCTCGCCTCGAGACCAAAGCTGCTGATTGCCGATGAGCCGACCACCGCACTCGACGTTACCATCCAGGGCCAGATTCTGGATCTCATCAAGACGCTGCAGGAAGAGGAGGGCATGTCGGTCCTCTTCATCACGCATGACATGGGCGTCGTCGCCGAAATCGCCGACCGCGTGATCGTGATGTACCGCGGCGAGGCGGTGGAGAGCGGCTCGACCGAGGCCATTTTCCACCACGGCAAACACCCCTATACGCGGGCGCTGCTGTCCGCCGTTCCGCGTTTGGGATCAATGACCGGGCAGGAACTGCCGCAACGCTTCCCGCTGGTGGACATCAGGACCGGGGAAGCCGAGCAGGCCCGGCCGGTTACTGTCGACGTTGATCGTGCGGCGCCTCCGATCCTCTCGGTAAAGAACCTCGTGACGCGTTTCCCGATCCGCAACGGCTTTCTCGGCCGCCCGACAGGCGCCGTGCATGCGGTGGAAGATGTCATGTTCGACCTTTATCAGGGTGAAACCCTGGCCCTGGTAGGCGAATCCGGCTGCGGTAAGTCAACAACGGGGCGGTCGATCACCCGACTGGTCGAACCCAATCGCGGCAACATCACCATCAACGGCGTGGACATGAGGGCCCTCGGCAAGAGCGCGCTGCGCCGCCAGCGCCGCGATATTCAGATGATCTTTCAGGATCCGTTCGCCAGCCTCAATCCGCGCATGACCGTGGGTGCGGCAATTGCCGAGCCCTATCTTGAGCACAAGCTTGGAACGCAGGCACAGGCAAAGGAAAAGGTCGCCGATCTCCTCGACCGCGTCGGGCTGTCGCCTGACATGATGAGCCGCTTTCCGCACGAATTTTCCGGCGGCCAGCGCCAGCGCATCTGCATTGCCCGCGCACTGGCGCTCGACCCGAAGATCATCGTGGCCGACGAAAGTGTTTCCGCGCTCGACGTCTCCATCAAGGCGCAGGTCTGCAATCTCCTGATGGATCTGCAGGAAAGCCTCAAGCTCTCCTACCTGTTCATCTCGCATGACATGGCCGTGGTCGAACGCATCAGCCACCGCGTGGCGGTGATGCATCTTGGTGAAATCGTCGAGATCGGGCCGCGCGCCTCCGTATTTGACAATCCGCAGCATCCCTACACGCGCAAGCTGATGAACGCCGTACCGGTGCCTGATCCCTCGCGCCGCGGCGTCCGCCGCAACCTGGACGCGGACGAATTGAAGAGCCCCGTCAGGCCCGTCGGTTATGAGCCTCAGAGGCGCAGCTACCGTGAGGTGTCAACGGGCCATTGGGTACGGCAGGAATGATAGGAAAAATAGCTGCCGGAAAATGTTGGAAAGTTCTCCAAGGGCGTAAAGGCTGCCAATGGCGGCGAAGGCGTCGATATCGTGATCGACACCGTGGGCCGCGGGACATTCACTAAGTCCCGCGTTCGGTTAAACCTGGTGGCAGGACTGTGCTCGTTAGTTCTACCTAGCCGGCCACAGTTGTTCCAAGGGCAGGGCCGTCTTGTACTTGACCTGCTTCAAGGAAAAGCTCGAGCGAATGTTCGCCACTCCCGGCGTTTTGGTGAGCTTTTCAAGGATGAAGTCCTTGAGCGCTACTGCATCGCGCACGACCACGCGCAGCAGGTAGTCGGCGTCGCCGGTCATGAGGTAACACTCCATCACTTCCGGTAGCTCGGCGACCGTCGATTCAAAGATTTCCAAGGTCTTCTCTGACTGGCGGTCCAGCGTGATCTGGATGAATACGCTGAGTGTCGGTCCAAGCTTCTCAGCGTCCAGCAGTCCGTAGTAGCCGCGGATGACGCCAGCCTCTTCCAACTGGCGCACACGTGCCAGACATGGCGATGGCGAGAGCCCGACGCGGCCCGCCAATTCCACGTTCGGTAATCGCCCTTCTCCCTGCAATTCATGCAGGATCCTGCGATTGAAGCTGTCGAGCACTGTCTTTCCATTCATGCCGAGATATCCCCGTTTAACAGCAGATTATGCTGCTAATCGTTTTTTGAGAAGCGTATGCGGCAGGAAATTTTCCCCGGGGACGGTTATTCTGAATACATGCAGGAGGACGCCGTGAATTCGATACCCAACATCAAGAACATGATCGCCAGCGCAGACATAGACCCGGCAGAAACTGCCGACTGGGTAAACGCGCTCGATTCAGTCGCCAAGGTGGATGGAGAGCAGCGGGCGCAATTTCTGCTCGCTGCCCTGGAGCGCCACGCCAGAGAAATGGGGCTCTTTGAAGAGACGCCTCCATATTCCCCCTACCGAAACACGATCGAACTAGACAAGCAGCCACCATTCCCCGGCGATCTGGCCATGGAGGAGCGCATCACCTCCATTATTCGCTGGAATGCGCTTGCCATGGTTGTCCGTGCCAACAGGGCCTATGGTGAGTTGGGCGGCCACATTGCGAGCTACGCATCTGCAGCCGAAATCTTCGAGATCGGGTTCAACCACTTCTTCCGTGCGGATGAAGGTCAGGGTGGCGATCTGGTGTTCTTCCAGCCGCATTCAGCACCCGGTGTCTATGCCCGTGCCTTCCTTGAAGGTCGGCTGACCGAAGACCATCTCGCAAAGTATCGTCAGGAAATTTCAGGCGGCGGCCTCTGCTCCTACCCGCATCCCTGGCTGATGCCTGACTTCTGGCAGTTCCCCACAGGATCCATGGGTCTCGGGCCGATCAGCGCCATCTATCAGGGGCGATTCATGCGCTACATGCGAGATCGCGGCATTGCCCAGACAGACCACCAGCACGTATGGGGTGTGTTCGGCGATGGCGAGATGGATGAGCCGGAATCCGTTGCAGCACTTTCGCTGGCGGCCCGCGAGCAGCTCGACAACGTGACCTTCATCATCAACTGCAACCTGCAGCGCCTGGATGGCCCGGTTCGCGGCAATGGCCAGATCATTCAGGAGCTGGAGCGGACATTCCGTGGTGCGGGATGGAACGTCATCAAGGTTCTGTGGGGTTCCGAATGGGATCCTATCTTCGCACGTGATGCCGATCACCGCCTCTTGCAGCGCTTCGCTGAAACCCCCGACGGCGAATATCAGACGCTTGGCGCGAAGGATGGCGCCTACAACCTCGCCCACTTCTTCGACAGCGACCCGGAAATCCGCAAGCTGGTCGCGCACATGGCAGACCATGACATCGATCAGCTGAAGCGTGGCGGTCACGACTTCCGCAAGCTTTACGCGGCCTTTCATGCCGCCAAGAACACGAAGGGCCGTCCGACCGTCATCCTGGCCAAGACCAAGAAGGGATACGGAATGGGCGGTGCAGGCGAGTCCCGCATGACCGCACATCAGGCCAAGAAGCTTGATGTGGGCGCGCTCATTGCCTTTCGTGACAAATTCAACCTGCCGCTGACGGATCAGCAGGTGGAGAACCTGGAGTTCTATCGCCCTGCGGAGAGCTCGGCGGAGCTGACCTACCTGCATGAACGCCGTCGTTCCTTGGGCGGGTATCTGCCACGCCGCCGGCAGGCATCGGAGCCTGTGACGATACCTGCATTCTCCACCTATGCGGATTTCGCACTGAAGGCTGACGGCAAGGAGATGTCCACCACCGTGGTAGCAGTCCGTCTCTTGAGCAACCTGCTCAAGAGCAAGGATTTTGGTCCGCTCATGGTGCCGATCGTTGCCGATGAGGCGCGCACCTTCGGCATGGACAATCTGTTCCGCCAGATCGGCATCTATTCGCCCGTCGGCCAGACCTACGAGCCGGAAGATGCGGGCTCCATGCTTTACTACAAGGAAGCCGTTGATGGACAGCTTCTCGAGGAAGGGATCACCGAGGCCGGCGCGATCTCGTCGTGGGTTGCCGCCGCTACATCCTACAGCGTGCACGGCAAGCCTCTGCTACCCGTCTACATCTACTACTCCATGTTCGGCTTCCAGCGGATCGGCGACCTGATCTGGGCTGCGGCCGACCAACGGGCGCGGGGTTTCCTGATCGGCGCTACCGCAGGACGGACGACACTCGGCGGTGAGGGCCTGCAGCATCAGGATGGCAGCAGCCACCTGGTTGCTTCCACCGTTCCCAATTGTCGTGCCTTCGATCCCGCTTATGGCTACGAACTTGCGACCATCATGGACCACGGTGCGCGCCGCATGATGGAAGAGGGCGCGGACGAGTTCTACTACATCACCGCCATGAACGAGAACTACGCCCAGCCCTCCATGCCGGAAGGCGTTGCTGAAGGTATCATCAAGGGTATCTATTCTCTGTCTGGCCCGGCCGATGGCCGTGCTCAGGTTCGCCTTCTCGGTTCGGGTGCGATCCTGCCGGAGGCCGTGGCCGCGGCAGAGCTGCTGAAGTCGGACTGGAACGTCGAGGCCGAGGTGCTCTCGGTGACGAGCTATACCGAGCTTGCCTGCGAGGCGCGTGAGATCGAGCGAGCGCGCATCTTCCTCGGCGAGGCGGGTGCGACATCTCACCTGGAAAAGACACTGCCGGGACGCGCGCCTGTGGTGGCGGCAAGCGACTATGTTCGTGCACTGCCTCAGCTTATCGCTTCGTATGTTGCAGCCCCCATGACTGTACTAGGAACTGACGGCTTTGGCCGCAGCGACACGCGGTCTGCCCTGCGCGCCTTCTTCGAGGTGGACCGCTACCACGTGGTCGTGGCCGCACTGCATTCCCTTGTCCGTGAGGGCACACTGCGGCTCGAGACCGTGCAGCAGGCGATCGAGAAATACGGCATTGCGTCCAACGTAACAGCCCCCTGGGCTCGCTGAGGAGAAGCGTGGTGGAGACTGTTGCATTGGTTGAGCGTCAAACCATCCATCTTCCAACGATTGGCGATTACAAGGATGTTCCTGTCGTCGAAATCCTGGTCAAGCCGGGGGACACCGTCAGCTTTGAAGACACCATCATCGTGCTGGAATCCGATAAGGCAACCATCGAGGTGCCATCCCCGGTTTCCGGCACTCTGGTGGAACTTTTGGTCGAGATCGGGAGCAGGGTGTCAGAAGGTGCTCCGATCGCCATTTTCGAGATCAGCGAAAAGGCGCCAGTCGCGCCGAAGCCTGAAGCTGCGGCATCTGAAACCAGGCCTGTTGCCGCTGCGCCTGCCGCGGTGGAGGCTGCTGCGCCAGTAACAGGTGCAGCGGCCAGCAAGGCGCACGCGTCGCCTTCGGTCCGTGCCTATGCGCGTGAACTTGGCGTGTCCCTCGATGAGGTGCAGCCCACCGGCCGCAAAGGCCGCATCATGCGCGAGGATGTCCAGGCCTACGTGAAGGGCCGGATCGCGGCGCCAGCATCCAACGGTGGCATAGCCGTAGCGCCAGCGCCTGCTTACGACTTTTCGCGCTATGGCGAGATCGAGCGTGTTCCTTTGACAAGGATCCAGCAGATTTCCGGTTCGAGCCTGCACCGCAACTGGGTCACCATTCCGCACGTCACCAATTTTGACGAGGCAGATGTGACAGACATCGAATCCTTCCGCGCTGCCATGAATGGCGAAGCAAAGGGGGCGAGGGCCAAGCTCACCATGGTTGCTTTCCTGGCCAAGGCGTCTGCGCTGGCGTTGAAGGAGTACCCGCGGTTCAACGCCTCGCTGGAAGGCGACACGCTGGTGTTGAAGAAATACGTCCACGTGGGCGTTGCAGTCGACACGCCAAAGGGCCTGCTGGTGCCGGTTATTCGCGACTGCGATCGCAAGGGTCTGAATGAAATCGCCGAAGAGATTGCTGGGCTCGCAGAAACGGCACGTAACGGCAAGCTCGCTCCTTCGGACATGGAAGGGGGCTGCTTCTCGGTCTCGTCTCTCGGCGGTGTCGGCGGTACTGGCTTCACGCCGATCATCAATGCCCCCGAAGTGGCGATCCTCGGCGCGGCACGCGCACAGATGCAGCCCCGCTGGGATGGCACGGCATTCCAGCCGCGGCTGATCCTGCCTGTCAGTCTGTCGTGGGATCACAGGGTCTTGGATGGGGTTGCCGCCGCACGGTTCCTGGGAACAGTGGTCAAAATCCTGGGCGATTTCCGTCGCGCAGCGCTCTGAGGTTGCTCATGAATACTGAAATCATGGAACTTGTGGTGATCGGCGGTGGGCCGGGCGGCTACTCGGCTGCCTTCAGGGCCGCCGATCTCGGCCTGCAGGTTGTCCTCATCGAGCGCGAGGAAACGCTGGGTGGTTTCTGTCTCAATGTAGGCTGCATCCCGTCAAAGGCTCTGCTCCACGTAGCCGCCGCCAAGGAAGAAGCAGAGCGACTGTCAAAGCATGGCATACGTTTCGGTGCGGCTGAGCTGGATCTCGATGCATTGCGCGCTTTCAGGCACGACACCGTCTCGCGCCTGACGGGCGGTCTTGCGCAGATGGCCAGGCAGCGCAAGGTGCAAAGGATTGTTGGCAATGCCCGCTTCGCCGGACTGAGCGTACTCCATGTGGAAGACAGGGCAGGCAACGTCAGCGCCGTAAGCTTCAAGAAGTGCATCATTGCGGCGGGCTCTTCACCGATCCACCTGCCTTTTCTGCCGGATGATCCGCGCATCGTCGATTCAACCGGAGCGCTGGAGCTGCCATGCATCCCGAAGCGCATGCTTGTCGTCGGCGGCGGCATCATTGGGCTCGAAATGGCGACCGTCTATAGCGCGCTGGGGGCTCGTATTGATGTGGTCGAACAGATGGACGGCCTCCTTGCCGGCGTGGACCGCGATCTGGTTGCCATCTGGATGAAGCGCAACAGCCACCGGTTTGATCGCATCATGCTCTCCACCAGGTTGGAGTCAGTCGAGGCCACGCAGGATGCCTTGGTCGCTCGTTTCAACAACGGCCATGAGCCGGCGACCTATGACCTGATCCTGCAGGCAGCAGGCAGACGTCCGAACGGCGATCAGCTCTCACTGGAAGCTGCAGGGCTTCAATCCGATGGCGGCTTCATTGCGGTCGACAGCCAGATGCGGACCGCACAACCGAACATCTTCGCAATCGGCGACGTGGCCAGTCAGCCCATGCTGGCGCACAAGGCGGTTCACCAGGGTCATGTCGCAGCTGAAGTGGCCGCTGGACACAGGGCGGTCTTCGAGCCGCTGGTCATTCCGTCTGTCGCCTATGTGGATCCGGAGATTGCCTGGGTGGGTCTCACTGAGGACGCGGCTCGCCAAGACGGGATCGAGGTCGATGTCGGCAAGTTCCCGTGGGCGGCATCCGGCCGCGCCATCGCCAACGGAGCAGACTACGGCATGACCAAGCTGTTGTTCTCGCGCGAGACGGGCCGCCTGCTAGGCGGCGCAATGATCGGGCCTGGTGCCGGTGATATGCTGGGCGAGATCTGCCTTGCGATCGAACTGGGGGCAGACGCAACCGATATCGGTTGCACCATCCACCCGCATCCAACGTTAGGAGAGACAATTGGCCTGGCAGCGGAAGCGGCCATGGGAAGTTGTACTGACTTGCCGCCAATAGTTCGCGCGCCTTGACGCCGCCAGTTCATCTTGCTTTCCGGCAGCCTCGACTACGAGCGCACGCGATTGCCGGAGACCTCAGGAAAGCCGGTTTCCGCATAGCAGATCTCCGACAACTTTCTTATGCCCTCGGCAATAATCTCCTTCGACGGCAAGGCAAAACACAAGCGCATCCACGAGCGGGCAGCCTCGCCATTGGCCGACCATTCAGGGCCAGGATTGAAAGCTACTCCGGCTGCCAAAGCGGGTGCCGTGAGTTTCCGCACATCAACGTGGTCGGGAAACTTGAGCCAGAGAAAGATGCCGCCGGGCGGAACATGGTAGGAGACGCCACTCCCGAACGCCGCATCGATCGCCTCGGACATGACTTTCAGCTTTTCGTCCAGAATGCCGGTAAGGCGCTCGAGGTGATTTGAAAAATGATGGCTGAAATATTCAGCCACCACCATCTGGTCGATTGCGCCAGAACCGGCGTCATTCTTCAATGCCAAAATCCGGCTCAGGATCGGCCATTCTGCTATCGCATAGCCAACACGCAGGGCTGGACCGAGGGTCTTGGAGAAAGATCCGATATGTACGGTGACATCGGGAGCCATGGAATAGATCGACGACGGAACACCATCCGCAGCCCAGATGAGATCGGCATAGCACTCATCTTCGAAGATGACGAAGTTATACTGCCTCGCCAGAGCAACAAGCCGCTCACGGCTCTCCATAGGCATAATTGTTCCGGTGGGGTTCTGGATCGTTGGGATTGTGTAGACCATCCGCACGGGCCGGTCTTTTTTATGCTGCGCTTCCAACAATTCTTCCAGCCTGGCGATATCGATGCCGTGCTCTGTCAGAGGCGCGCCAATAGTTTCAACTTCCTGGTTGCGGAGCCTGTTCAGCACACTCGAATAGGTAAACTCCTCGACGACAATCGTGGAGCCTTGTTCGAGGAACAGCGAGAATACAAGGTTCAAACCCTGGGTGGATCCCGAGGTGATGAGGATGTCATCGCTCGTGCAACTGATCCCGCGTCCCGCCAGCTTGCCTGCCACAAATTCCCGCAGGGGTTGGTAGCCGAGCGGCCCGTGCGACAGATTATAGAGGGCAAGCAGATGGCCTTCCCGCTGCAGGACGCTGTTGGCGGCTGCGGTCAATTCAGGGACGGGGATACCCTCCGGCGCGTTATGGCCGCCAACGAAATTGTACTTCGGCAGACCCGTGAAACGCTGCGTGGGGGCAGGAGACTTGGCGGTTACCAGTTTCGCGAGACCAGAACTTGACATTTGTCCTCCTTCAAAATGACTGGCAGGTCTTTTCTGGTGGCAATTCTTCGACATGCACGTGGGCACGGGCGAGGATCAGCCAAAGCAGGCGTTTCTTCTTTCGTAGCCTTCAGGGTGTGGAGCAAGGCTTTCAGCCTTCCTCAGCCTCAACGGCGGAGAAGCGGCGGCGTATGGCAGGCATGCTCATGAGCAGCAGCAATCCGATCGTGAGCACCAACAGGGTAATCGAGATATTGCTCTTGACGAAAATCCCGTAGTCGCCCCGGGAAATCAGCAGTGCCGTGCGGAAATGCTGCTCCATCATCGGACCGAGAACAAACCCAAGAATGATGGGCGCAGGCTCGAACTTCAGTTTCCGAAGTAGGTAGCCGAACAGTCCGAAGAAGACCGTGACGTAGACTTCGAATATCGAATAATTAACGGAATAAATTCCGATGCAGGAAAAGGCGAGGATAGAGGGGTAAAGAACATGGTATGGCACCTTGAGAAGCTTTACCCAGATACCGACCAGGGGAAGGTTCAGGACCAACAGCATCAAATTGCCAATCCACATCGAAGCAATAAGGCCCCAGAAAAGCTCCGGATTGCTGTTGATGACCTGTGGTCCCGGCTGGATATTGTTGATGACAAGAACCCCAAGCAGGAGCGCCATCGTCGCGCTTCCGGGGATCCCAAGTGTCAGCGTCGGAACGAAGGCACATTGCGCCGCCGCGTTGTTCGCGGCCTCTGGTCCTGCCACACCTTCAATGGCGCCGTTTCCCAGTTCATACCTGTATTTGGAGAAGCGTTTTTCCAGCGTGTAGGAGCCGAACGAAGCAATTGACGGCCCAGCACCCGGCAATGCACCGACCGCGATGCCCAGAGCAGTACCGCGCAGTGCGGAGGGCATCATGCGCTTGAAATCCTCCCGACTTGGCATGAGCCGGGTTATCTTGCCCCTTAATCCAGCTTCGTGCGCATGAAGTTCCAGCTGTGTCACGATCTCGGTGAAGGCGAAGATGCCGATTGCCAGTGCAACAAGGTCAACACCGTCCCAGAGTTCGGTGAAGCCGAACGTGAAGCGCTGGGCGCCCGAAGTGATGTCTGTACCGGCCAGCCCTGCCAGAATGCCGATCACCATTATTCCCAACGATTTCAGCATCGATTGGGATGTCATGGCGGAAGCACCGACCAGACCCAGAAGCATGAGCGCAAAGAGTTCTGCCGGCCCGAAATCGAGCGCAATGGACGACAGGGGACGCGCGAAAGTGGCGAGGAAAACTGTTCCGACACAGCCGGCAAAGAACGAGGTCAGGGCAGCTGTGGACAGAGCGACACCGGCCCGGCCATTCTGGGCCATCTGGTGGCCGTCGATCATGGTGACGACAGAAGAGGTCTCTCCCGGCAGTGCAACAAGGATAGCCGTTGTGGATCCGCCATATTGAGCCCCGTAATAAACTCCGGCCAGCATGATCAGCGCCGTCACGGGCTCAAGTCCGAACGAGAAAGGCAGTAGCAAAGCGATTGTTGCGAGCGGCCCAAGCCCCGGCAGGACGCCTATCGCTGTTCCGAGAACGCACCCTAGAAGGCAATAAGCCAGGTTCTCATAGGACAACGCTGTGGCGAAACCCAGCAGGAGATTTTGGAAGAGATCCACGGGACAACCCTCAAGAAAGGCTGGGAAGAACAGGCACCTGAAGCTCCAGACCAACCACGAATATCAGATAACAGAAGAGCGCCAGAAAAACGGAAGTAGCAAAGATCGTTGTCCAACTTCCCTCACGACTTGCGAAGCTCGAGGCGACGACCATTGCTATGGTCGCGACAATCAGGCCGAAATCGAGCAGGAGCACTCCGAACAGGGTAACCGATCCCAGGATGATCAGCAGCGGCTTCAGTTCCCACGTTTCGAGCCTTTCGCGGATTGCCCCCGCTGTACAGGACTGGAAGGCAAGAGCGGCACCGAGAAAAAGCAGGATTATTCCAAGACAAAGCGGGAAAAAGCCTGAGCCCATCCTTGCCGGCGTTCCGATCTGATACCCAAGCGACGCTACAACGACGCCCAGACCCACTGCGAGGAAGAGGACTCCGGAGAAGAAATTCGTCTGATCCTTGATCACGTCAGCCACCCCTTCCCAAGTAACTCGCCGCTACCACTTACATTAGATGATGCTCTCCCCGCGGAGCAATTCAATCTGATCGAAATACCAGCCTTTGCATAAACTGATACGATCTTCTTACTGGAATGGATCATCCGGCACGCATGATTGCGCTCTAAACATATCTTGACAAGATATTTTTTTGAGCGTGATTATAATTTTACGAGAGGGAGCAATTACTGATTTAGAAGGAAATCGTATGAGCGACATACGTCGATTTGAGTTGACGCCGCTACTCAGCAAAGCCTTGGTAGCCGGAGGGCGATTTTACATTTCCGGCCTTACTGCCAAGGACAAGTCGGGGGGCGTCTTCGACCAGACCAAGGATATACTGACCCAGATCGATCATTACCTTGATCAGGTTGGTGCCGACAAGACGAGGCTGGTCAAGGTCAATATATGGCTGACGGATGTTGCTGACTTTTCCGAGATGAACAATGCCTGGAAGGAGTGGGTGGATCCTGAGTGTCCACCGACGCGGGCAACGGTTGGTGCGCCGCTTGCGGGAAGCGGCAGTCTGGTCGAAATCATGGCCGAAGGAATTCTCTGACGTCTCGCGAGGGGACAGCGAGACTTTATTGACAGGAGAATTCTTTGGATCTCTATAGTCACACGATAAAAAAATCCAGATCACTATTAGAAAAACACATGTGGGAGCACGTGAAATGGGACGGATTGGCAGAATACTCCTGGCGGCTCTTGCCGCCACCGGTCTGGGTATAACAGCCCTGCCGGTCTATGCGCAGGACACATATCCATCCAAGCCGATTGAGATCATCGTTGATCAATCGGCAGGAGGTCCGATCGATCAGCTCGCCCGTGCAATTGCGCCATTTTTGGGCAAGCACCTGGGGAACGGAGCGTCCTTTGTCGTTGTCAATCGGACGGGTGCATCGGGTATTATCGGCCGAACGGCAGCCGCCAAAGCAAAGCCGGACGGTTACAGCACGCATCTTTTCACATATCCTGCCTTGATTACTGCTCTCTATGGTCAGGAGAACAAGCCCTATGCGATGAAGGACTTCGAATTTCTTGGCACGATGACGGCTGAACCAAGTGGTATCTTCGTCAAGGAGGATTCGCCCTTCAAGTCGCTGGAGGACCTGGCAGAGGCGGCCAAAGCCGATCCGGGTGGGGTGACGATTTCCGGTGCAGGACTTGGCGGAGCAGGGCACCTGGCTGTGCTGCTGTTTCAGAAAGTATCCGGACTTAAGTTCAACTATATTCCGAACCCGGGAGCTGCGGAAGCTGTCACGCAGGTTCTCGGCGGCCATGTCGATGCCGGTGTGACGACGGTCAGCGGAGCCCTCCCGGTTGTCAACTCCGGTCAGGCACGCTTCATCGGGATCGCATCCCAGGAGCGAAAGGATGCTATTCCGGATACCGAGACCTTCATTGAAGCTGGCTATGACATGACCTGGGCACCCTATCGTGGACTGGCTGCACCGGCAGGGCTTCCGGACGACATTCGGGACAAGCTGACTGCGGCGCTGGAGGCCGCCATGCAGGATCCGGAATTTCAAGAGCTTGCCAAGAAATCCGGTTTTGAACTGACGTATCTCAGCGGCAAGGAATTCACGGATATCGCCACCAAGCAGGTGGAGATGCTGGACGAGCTGTGGGCAGAGGCCCCCTGGCAATAGGGCTGGACGATCACAGTTCGAAATACGGAAAACTGGCCGCAGCAAGATCTCAGGGCGTGACGATGCGGACAAATGTTCGCCACGCCCTGGCTGAGTGCTGTGCAGATGCGAGTGATTGGCAGGAGCTAAGATGACCTACAGACCCGTGATCTCCGGCAATCAGTACATGGTGGCCGCCGGGCATCCTCTCGCAAGCATGGCAGGCATCGACATCCTGCGCGCTGGAGGAAACGCGATTGACGCCGGTGTTGCCGCAGGCATGTGCCTTTCAGTTGTTGAAAGCAACATGGTCAGTTTTGGCGGCGTTGCACCCATCATCCTCTATTCCGCTGAACATGATGAGATCATCACGATCAACGGCGTTGGATACTGGCCGGCCAGAATGCAGCCGGACTATTTTCTCCGTGAACACGGCGGCGTAATGCCGGACGGTATACTGCGCACCGTCGTGCCTGCTGCACCGGCGGCCTGGCTAACAGCCCTGGAGCGCTACGGAACCATGAGCTTTGCCGATGTCGCGTTCTACGCGCATCGGTTCGCCAAAGAAGGCTTCCAGGCTTATCCGCTTTTCGAAGAACATCTGAGGGTAAACAAGGCAAAATTCGGTCGTTTCCAATCCACACGGGATCACTTCTTCACGAATGGCGAAGCACCTGAAGTCGGGTCGATCTTCCGTCAGCCCGCGCTTGCGCAAACGATCGACTACATGATCCAGCAGGAAAAGGCTGCGTCTTCCAGAGGCCGCGCAGCCGGGCTGACAGCAGTCCGAGACGCCTTCTACAAGGGTGACATTGCCAGAGAAATCGTCCGCTTCAGCGACGAAAACGGCGGCATGCTGGAGATGAGCGATCTCAGCAACTTCAATGTCGACATACTGCCGTCAACAAAGGCAACCTTCCACGAGTGCGAAATCCACACCTGCGGAACATGGTCTCAAGGACCGATGACCGGCCAGATCCTCAAGATCCTCGAAAGATTTGATCTACGCAACCTGAAGCATAATTCAGTCGAATATGTGCATCTATTCTGTGAAGCCATCAAGCTGGCGGCGGCTGATCGCGACGCGTTCTACGGCGATCCCAAGTTCGTTGACGTGCCGCTGGACTATCTACTGTCGACGGAACACAGCGAAGAACTCTCGGGCCGGATAGACCCCAAGCGCGCTCGAACGGACTATGAAGCACTGATCAACGCTGAGGAGATCAGGCGTCGCGGGTTGGTGATCGATGCAGCGGCAATGGATACCAGCTACGTTTGCTCGGTCGACAGCAAGGGGAATGTCTTTTCTGCGACGCCCAGCGATGCCGCATACAACGCTCCGCTCGTCCCGCAACTTGGTTTCGTCCCGTCGCCGCGCGGGCAGCAGTCGTGGACGAACCTGCAACACCCTTCAAGCGTTGCGCCCGGGAAACGTCCGAGGCTCACGCCGAACCCGGCTCTGGCAATCCAGGATGGCAAGCGCTTTATCCCCTTCGGCTCGCCGGGTGGCGATGTTCAGACCCAGGCGATGGCGCAATCCATCATCAACCATCTCGTCTTCGGCCTCGACGTACAGGCGGCGATAGAGGCTCCCCGCTTTGCATCCTACAGCTTTCCCTCGTCCTTCGAGCCGCATGAGAGCAAACCAGGCCTGATCTGTATTGAAGCAGCGCTCGAAGAGCGCGTTGGCGAAGAACTTGGCGCCATGGGGCACATCGTTCAACAATGGCCGGACCATCATTGGGTGGCCGGCGCCGTCTCGATGATCGCATATGACCGGGAGAGCGGGCTGATGCAGGGAGGCTCTGACTCCCGGCGTTTCGGTTATGCGATGGGTTGGTAGCAATGACAAAAGTCTCGTGCGCGAGTTCTGCCCGCGTATGTCAGCAATAGCCTTTGGATCTGCCTCATGACGATCTACACAGACGACGTTAAGTTCGAACCCTACTGGTGGGAAGGGGCGCCAAGGCCAGATCTTCCCCTGCAGCCCCTCCCGCAAAAAGCCGATGTCGTCGTCGTTGGCTCAGGCTATACGGGGCTGAACGCGGCTCTGGTGCTCGCTGAAAACGGGGCTGACGTCCTCGTTCTTGAAGCAGACAAGCTCGGGATTGGCGCCAGTTCCAGAAACGGGGGTGCCATAGGCGCCACGCTCCGCTACTCCTTCTCCACGCTTGTTGACAAGGTGGGGCTCGAACAGGCGATTGAGATGTACAAGGGAGCGATTGCTTCCCGGGAATTCGTCTTCGACCTCGTCAAAAGGCGCGGGCTGCAATGTGACCTTGTCCGCGAAGGACGCTTCTACGGTGCCCACAAGCCGGGCGACTTCGATTCACTTCGTGATGACATGGAGAAGCGCAAGCTTCACGTCGGTTCTGCAGCGGTGATGGTATCGCGTGAGGAGCAGACCAGGTATGTCGGCACCGACCGTTATTTCGGCGGCAGGTTCCAGCCGGAAGACGGCAGCCTGCATCCTGGCCGGTTCCACCTCGAGCTCGTCAGGGTCGCTATAGAGGCCGGAGCCAGGATAATCGACCAGACCCGCGTTACCGGGTTCCATCGCGAGGGTGGAGGTTATCTCGTAAAGACCAGCCGCGGCACGGTGCGAGCCAACAACCTACTCATTGCCACCAACGCCTACACAGGCAACGAGTTCAAGTGGTTCCAGCGGAAGCTGCTTCCCATTCAAAGCCAGATCATCGCCACGGAACCGTTGCCAGCCGATCAGCTGGCGGCGATCATCCCGACCAGGACGCAGCTCGGCGATACGTGCAAGCTCCACAACTACTATCGTTGCTCACCCGACCGTACACGCGTGCTCTTCGGAGGACGCTCGGGAGCTGCTCAGGTCAACAACTTCGCCAAGAGTGGGCTTGCCCTCTACAAGCGCATGACCGAGTTGTTCCCAAGTCTGGAAGGCGTCAAAATCAGTCACAGCTGGGGCGGGTTTATTGCCTTCAGCTTTGATCAGTTCCCGCACATGACCCAACATGAGGGCGTACACTATATCGGCGGCTGCTGCGGCAGCGGCGTGGCTATGATGTCGTATCTAGGGCATGAGACCGCAAAGCGCCTGCTTGGTCAAAACTACGATGGCGCCTTTGACCACCCGTTCAAGTCTCAGCTTCTGTACAATGGGAATCCCTGGTTCATGCCAGCCATTATCGCTGCGCTGGAGATGCGCGACCGCTTGCGGATATGAACTAGCCTGTCGCTTCCGCTCCTTGGTCCGGGAGCGTCAGCTCGCTGAATCCGCGTTTATGATCCACAGAACTCGCGTTTCGCCGGCGGACAGGTTCCGAAAGCTGTGCGGAATGGAACCGTCAAACTGAAAGCTGTCATTGGGGTCCAGCTTGAATGTCTGAGAGCCCACAGTGAGGGAAAAGCATCCAGAGATGACCATTCCCGCCTTTTCACCGGATCGGATCCAGGGCTCGGGTCCGGAGTTGGCGCCGGGTTCAAGAACCAGCATCATCAACTCCATGTTGGATGTGCGCATGGGCGACAGCAGTTCCTTTACCACCCCCGGACTGGTGGAACTCATCTTCAGCCGATTGTTGGCCTTGACCACAATCGACTTGTCGTCCTCCGACTTATCCGCAATGCCCAAAAGCAGGTCGGAAAGCGGCAAGCCCAGTGCCATGCGGATGCGATCCAGTGTCTGCAGCGAAGGTGTGGCCTGCGCGCGTTCAATATGGCTCAGCATGGCGACGGAAATCCTGGCCCGCTTTGAAAGCTCGGATTGCGCCATCCGCCGCATCAGACGCAATTGCTTCAACCGGGCTCCATAGGCTTCCAATGAAATTGAATCTGAAAACTCTGCGTCGAGCGTATCATCGCCAAAGGCCACATCCTTTTCTTCGGAAGAGTCAGGCTTTGAAACGGCGCTGTTGTCGGACACTTCGTTCTCCCGTGAAGGCTTTTTCATATCGGGTATAACTGAGGCAAGTACAGTGACGCAAGAATAGCTTTTTCAACATTACTATAATGAGAAAGATTATGCCGATTGCCAGAAAAATCGCCGCGGATAATCAGGCCGACATTGTCGTTATAGGAGCCGGCATTGTTGGAATGCTGTGCGCATGGCAGCTTCTGCTGGACGGACATAGGGTCACCGTCATCGACCGTCTTGACCCAGGTGGCGGCTGCTCGTTTGGCAACGCCTGCATGATCAGTCCGGGTGCTGTCGTTCCCTACAACAGTCCCACGACCCTGTGGAAGGTTCCAGGCTGGCTGTTCAGTCCAACAGGACCGCTGATTGTCCGATGGAGGGGGCTGTCGCGCTCTTTTCCCTGGCTAGCGGCTTGGGTGTGCTCAAGCACCACGGAAGAGTGTATGCGCACGGGCAGGGGGATGGCAGCGCTTCATGCCGGAAGCATTGAAGCATACAGAACATTGCTGGAAGACATCGGAGCGAGCGACCTGCTGTGTCAGAATGGGCAGATTCAAGTCTCGCGCAGACCAAATACCTTTGATCCCAGTGAATTGGTCAAGGTCTTGCGGGGTGAGTTCGGCGTAAATACGCATGTTCTTGATGCGGGAGACTTGCACGATATTGTTCCGGCACTTTCAGAAAGCTTCGTCAGCGGGATTCTTTTTCCCAATAACGGCCATGTCCTGAGCAGCCATCGGGTGGTGCGCAGTGTTGCGGAGGCGTTCCAACGCGCAGGCGGGCAGTTTGTGAAGGGGGATGTCTCTGGCTTCAACGTAGAAAACAACCGTGTCTCAGGCATCAGATTGAACGAGGCCGTCGTTGCTGCCGACAAGATAATCATCGCAGCAGGGATCGGATCCCGGCATCTCCTCAAGATGCTAGGCACCGACGTGCCTCTCCAGGCCGAAAGGGGTTACCATCTGACGCTGTCGGACGCGTGCATCAGTTTGCCATGTCCTGTGTCCAACGCCGACCGAAGCTTCGCCGTGACCCCTATGGAGGAGGGGATAAGACTGGCGGGAACGGTCGAGATCGCCGACGAAACATGCCAGCCGAACTGGAGGCGGAGCACGATGCTCGGTGAGCTCGGGAAGGAGATGTTTCCCGACCTCAATGTGGAACCGGCGAGCCGCTGGATGGGCTCTCGTCCATCCTTCCCCGATGGCCTTCCGATACTTGGACCGTATTCGAAGTTGAACAACCTGATCCTGGCTTTTGGCAACGGACATTATGGGATGACGGCCGCGCCTAAAATGGCTGAAGTAGTCGCTGCGATCGCCGCTGACAGGCCAGTGCCGATAGACATCTCGAGCTACGCCGTGGAGCGATGGATGCAGTAGATCATCCAGTTTGGTCTGCCATTAAGCGCTTCGTCAGAGAGACAACCAGGCCTGGATCTGTTCCGCTGTATAAGGTTTTGGGAGAAAAGGGATGTCACTCGCCAGTCTGGCGGTAGCAGGAAGCATGTGTCCCGAAGTGATCAGTATCGAGATGTGCGGCCACTGCCACTGCGCCTGAACTGCGGCAGCTAGCTCAATCCCATCGATGTCACAGCGCAAATTCACATCGGTAAAAAGGTGTGTGAGATCCGGACGTCGCTTCAGGAGCTCAAGTATAGCGCGGCGATCAGGATGAGACGCCGTATTGCCTCGCTTGAACATGCTCCCGAGCAGACGGATCATTGCCTCATGAACTTGTTCCTTTCCATGGGCATCAATTCAATGGCTGCGAAGCGACTTCGGGTTTTGTTCCAAAGATCATGACATGTGCTTTTTCTCGGCGCCACTCCTTAACTCGTCTTTGGACAGTGCGCAGCAATTGATCCGGATATTCATCGGGATAGCGTTCTTGAAGCCGCTCCAGCAGTTGGCGGCCCGTTCGCCATGGCTCCTCGTCAAACCATAAGCGTAGTTCGTCAGTACAATGTCCGCCGAAGTCCAATTGTGCTGGATCAGCGCATCATGCGCACGGCTGAGCGCAACGATCCGCTGCGTTAGCGTTTTCATCACCTCGTCGTCGGCTACAGACCGCAGCGTTTGCGTCGCAATGGCCTGGACCGTGGCCAGGGTGTTCTTGACCCGGTGCTGCAGTTCTCGGTTTACGAGTTCAAGCCGCTGCTCGGCGAGCACATGTTCCGTGACGTCCTGACCTTCAACGAAGATGCCGGAGATGGTGCCGTTGGGCTCGTGTACCGCCTGGTAGATAAAGTCCAGATAATGGTCTTCTGGTGGAGAGTCATGATCAGGTTGCAGCCTGATCAAGGTGCGTCTTCCCACGAAGGGCTGCCCGGTCGTGTAAACCTTGTCCAGCAGTTCGACAAAGCCTTGGTCTACAGCTTCAGGCACGGCCTCGCGCACTGACTTGCCAACGACGTCCCTCAGGCCGACCAGCCGGCGATACGCCGCATTGGCGGACTGGAAAATGTGGTCAGGTCCAGACAGCATGGCAATGAAGCCTGGTGCTTCTTCGAATTGCCGGGCAATCCTGAGTGTTTCGTTCTTATAGGCTTCGGTTCGCAGGCGCTGTTCGGTCACATCATTGCAAACCACCAGCACACCGCCGATTTCGCCATCCAGATCAATGGGCGAGTACCCATAGGTCCACCAGACGTTTTCCGGTTCGCCATCTCGATTGATCGGGACGAGCTGCTCCACATTCCAGGTTGCACCTCCTCCAGACATGACGAGTTCAATCTGCGGTCCGATGATCGGCCAGATGTCTTCCCAGGTTTCGCGGCCACGCGCCCCCAAGGCCTTGGGGTGCATGGCAGGACCCATGGTTTGGCGGTACGCATCGTTGTAGAATTGGATAAGCTCAGGACCCCACCAGATGAACATCGGGTGCTGGCTGTTCAGCATCAATCGAATGGTCACCCTCAGGCTTTGTGGCCATGTATCGGGGGAGCCTAAAGGTGTTGCCGACCAGTCGTGGGAACGCATCAACGCGCCCATTTCACCGCCGCCCTCAAGGAACAGTACTCTGGTATCCGCCATTTTCTTTACCGCCTTGGGTCGACACTCATACAACGCAGTAGCAGATAACATTCCTGACGTGGGGCAATTCGGCAATCGGGTCTGCAATATTTCGCCGACCGCACCGTTAGAGCCGCAGTTTTTCCGCCCTGACAGAGGATTGGTGCTGCCGAGCAGCGAGGAGCCGCTTGGTTACGAGGAGAGGCCAAGTTCGGAAAGTATTTCCTCGGTATGCTCACCCGGTAGCGGCGGTGGTGCGGATACACCGGGGCCATCATGGGCAAAGCGGAAGCCCGCATTGAGGATCGAGGTGCGCTGTACCGCCGGGTTCGGCACATCGACCTCAAGCATGAGGTTGCGCCCTTCAAGTTGCGGCAGCTTCAGCACGTCGCGCACGGGACGCACCGCGCCGGCGGGAACGCCTGCTTGCGAAAGGATGACTTCCCACTCCAGCGCCGTCTTGGTTTTGAAGGCTGCGGTGAGTTCTGCCTGAAGCTCCCTGTCGTGCGCCATGCGGGAATCCGGGTCAGCGAACCTTGGATCGGAGAGCAGATCAGGCCGACCCAGCGCTGCGCACAGCCGCTCATACTGATTTTGCTGCACGGCGCCGATGGTGATCGCGTTCTCCGCCGTCTCGAATGTGTCGGCCGTAGGGGCCAGCGAGAAGCCGCGATTGCCTGTGCGCTTCGGCTCGATGTTGGAGATGACCAGCGGGTTGACCACGGATGACATCATCACCAGCGAAGCATCGAGCATCGACATGTCGATGTACTGGCCGCGCCGCTCAGTGTCCCGTTCACGCTGGATGTAGGCCGCCTGAATGGCGAAAGCGGCGAGGAGGGCGCTGTAGGTGTCGACAACCGGAAAGCCGACGCGCATGGGGCCGCTATCCGGTTCGCCAGAAAGGCCCATCAGGCCGGAAACGCTCTGAATGATCTGGTCGATGGCCGGGTAATCCCGCATCGGGCCATCCTGCCCGTAGCCGGAGATGGAGCAGAAGATCAGGCCGGGATTGATCTCGCGGACCGCTTCGTATCCGAGTCCGAGACGATCGATCACGCCCGGACGGAAGTTCTCGACCATGATATCGCAGGTGGCAATGAGCTTCCGCGCCGCTTCGCGTCCAAAGTCGGACTTGAGATCAAGAACGATGGACTTCTTGCCGGCGTTGGCGCCGATAAAGGGTTCCGCCATTCCGCGCAATTCCTTGCGCTGGGTGTAGTTCCGCAGCACATCCCCGGTGGGCGGCTCTACCTTGATGACCTCTGCCCCGAGAAGGCACAGGAACTGGGTGGCTAGGGGGCCTGCGATAACATGACTGAAATCGGCGACGCGGACGCCTGCGAGTGGTTGTGCCAATGCTGCTCCTCCCTTAGTTCATTAATTGAACTAATACGGCGAAGCCTGTCAAGCGGGGTCAGTCGTCACCATCGACGGCGATGGCTGCCGACAATCCGGTACGCCGGGCCTGTCGCTCGCCAAGATGCGCACAAAGCTTGTTGAGGAGATCGAAGAATTGACTTCGTTCTTCCTTGGTGAAGGTTTCAAAGATCGCGGCGTGCTGGGTGGTCACCCGTTCCGAGATCTTCTGGTAGCGCAGCTGTCCCGCCGCGGTTAGCTGCAAGGCATTGAAGCGTTTGTCAGCTGCCGACTTCGCCCGCTCGATCAGGCCTCGTGCTTCGAGCTCCTTGACCAGCTTCGTGATGGCCGATTTCTTGAAGACCAGTATTGCGGCAAGGTCGTTCTGGGAAATCCCCGGGTTGAGTGCGATGACACTCAGGATTGCAATCTCACCGTGCTCAGTGGCGAGGTCATTGAAGAATTCTGCATTCTCGGCGCGAATATAGGCACGCAAGGCGCGTGTCAGAAACGGGAGGTTCTCCCGCAGGGAGCCAAGGACCACCCGATCCTGTTGCCCCTCATCCATTGTGCCCGCCATGTGCGTCGCCCTCCATTGGCCGGTCGATGCCTGTGCCCGACGTCAGACAATCCGGTAGCTGACTAGCCCCCGCGCCGAAACCTGTCAAACGTGGCAGCTTGACGTTCCTCAAATTAGTTCTAAAAATGAACTAAAAGAAGGGGAGGAGTTCTTGGCGCACGCATCATCGCTCCAGTCAACAGGAGCAGCCGGAAAACTGCTCGATCGTGCCTTCGAAGCGCGCGATCGGTATGAGCCAGTCGCTCCCCTGCCGCGCGTGGGTATTTTCGGCAATGGCTTCCCCGAAATACTGGTCGCTGCTGCGGGCGGCCTTCCGGTGCATCTCTCGATGGGAAGGCTTTCGAGCACTGCGGATATCGACGAGGTAATCGAGCCTTTCGTTGACGAGGAAGGCCGCATCTTTCTCAACCGCCTGATGAATGGCGAGTTTGACGACGTCGAGGGGATCATCTTTGCCCGCGATGATGCGCCGGCGCTCATTGCCTACCAATATGCCACCGAGTGGGTGCGGCAGGGCAGGGCACCGAAAGCCGTGCCGCCGCTGTTTCTTTGGAATCTGGTTCATACGCAGACACCAGCCGTTGAACGCTTCAATGCTGTTCAGGCCGAAAAGCTCTTCGGTTTCCTGGAGCGAATTGGACTGCGGAGGCCTGACGACGAGACGATTGCAGAAGCTTCCGCTGCCGAGAGCCGTCGCCGCGAGGCACTGAAACGTCTGGAAGCCGCAGGGGTGTCCGGCGCTACTGCGATGCGCTGGCGCAATGCCGGTCGCTTCATGCCTGCAGCAGAGCACGCGGACCTTCTCAATGCCGCTCTTGCCGATGCGGAGAAGGTCGAAAACAAGAGCCTGCGGATCGGCCTGATCGGATCGCCGCTCGCCTCACCCGCCTCCTATGACGTCTTTGAGCGTTACGGAACCATTGTCTGTGACTGGCAGCCCTGGGGTGCCGTCTGGCCGCGGCCCGGGAACGACAAGACCACTCTGGTTGATATCCTGCGCGCAGCGGCGGCTGACCCATCCTGTCCGCGCGTCAGTCCGACAACGGCTTTCCGGCAGGCGCTGATCGAAGCAGTCGTGAATGCTCGATGCGAGCTCGTGCTGTGCCAGCTCGCCCCGACGGACGACACGTTTGGCTGGGAGATCCCGGCCCTTGCATCGGAGCTCGAGAGCAGGGGCATTGCCTTCGTCAATCTCGGCTTCCGCGAGCCGGATCACGAAACGTGGCACGCACGTGCTGCAGCGCTCATTTCCGCAAAGCTTGGGGCCTGAACATGACAAGCACCTACGTGCCGCTTGAATCCACCAAGATTGCCACGAACCACCAGCGCGCCTGGGCCAAGAGCCTGCAGCAGCAGATCACCTCGGGCGCGACTTACGCCTTCGTCAACGCCGATACACCGCATGAGCTCTTTCATCACATGGGCTTGCCCATTGTGACGAACCAGTGGTGGTCGGCGATCATCGCGGCAAAGCAGCTGTCGGAATACTACTTCGATTACATGGAGACTCTTGGTTTCCATGACCGGCTTGCCCGCTATTCCAGCCTGCCCCTCATCGCGGAACTCGAAGGTGATCGCGAGCGGCAGCCGTGGGGAGGCCTGCCAAAACCGTCCATCCTGTGTGCGCGGCAAAGCGCCGACGACCACCAGAAGATCTTTTCGCTCTGGGCGGAGAAAACGGGCGCGCCGCTGTTTCTCTTTTCCACGCCAGCTGTGCCTGATCCGCATCCTGACTGGTGGCGGATGGGGCGGAGCGACTGGGAAACGCTCTATGGGGGCGACAGGCTGGATCTCATGGTCGATGAATTCAAGGAGCTGATCGCGCAGCTTGAAGAGCTCACGGGCCGTCCGTTCGACCATGAGGGCTTTGCAAGCTACATGGAGGCGATCAACGAGCAGGAACGCATCTACGAGGACGTTTCGGAAATCCTCGCAACCGCGCCGCGCAGCCCGATCCGCATTTCCGAGCAGATCCCCAATGCGATGATCCCGCAATGGCACCGAGGATCGGAATGGGCGCTCTCCCACGCAAGGCATTTCCGCGATGAACTTCATGAGCGCGTGAAGGCTGGCACAGCGGTGGTCGAGGAGGAACGCATCCGCATGATGTGGATCGGCGCCGGTCTCTGGTTCGACACGAGCTTCTACTCGGCATTCGAGGAAAGCCACGGGGCGGTCTTCGCCTGGTCCATGTACCTTCCCTTTGCGGCAGATGGGTACATCCGTGAGATCAAGGGGGACCCGTTGCGGGCGCTTGCGGCGCGCGTCTCCGCCATGAACGAGCAGCTCCACCAGCCGCCCTGGATCAACGCCTGGATGGTCGAGCAGGCCAAAAAGTACCGGATTGACGTGGCGCTTCTGCTCATTCCTGAGCATGACCGTTTTTCGGGCCACGGCTCCCTCTTTGCGAAGAAGGCGCTGGAAGAGGCAGGCGTTCGCGTCATCGAGGTGTGGTCCGACATGGTCGACCAGCGCCAGTGGAACCGGGAGGAGATGACCGCCCGCGTCAGCACCGTTCTGGATGCCGTTCTGGCGGAGAAAGGCGTTTGACTTAGTTCATTCGCTTAACTATTATCCCGGAACAGCACAGGTCATTGGCGAGCTATGGGAGGAGCGCCGTGGGTGCATTGGATGGACTGAAGATCGCCGACTTTTCCTGGGTTGGCGCAGGCCCGCGGGCGACCAAGGACCTCGCCGACAATGGCGCGACAGTCATCAAGATCGAATCCCGCAAGCGCCTCGACCTGGGGCGCATGTCACCTCCCTTTGCCGGCAATCCGAAGGATGTCGACGGGTCGGCATTCTTCGCGCAGACGAACACCTCCAAGAAGAGCGTTACGATCAACCTGTCCGATCCGCGCGGTATCGAGATCGCCAGGAGGCTCGTAGCGTGGGCAGACGTAGTGGTTGAGAATTTCGGTGCGGGCTTCATGGAGCGCATCGGGCTTGGCTATCAGGCGCTGAAGGAAATCAAGCCGAACATCATCCTCGCGAGCGTGTCGGTGGCCGGAAGGACCGGGCCCATGGCCGGCTTTCGCGGATACGGCAATTCCGCTGCCGCCCATTCGGGCCATGCCTGGCTGACAGGTGAGGCAGGGAGCCCGCCGCAGATGCCTCCGCTCGCTTATGGCGACGTGGTAGCGCCGATGTTCCTCACGGTTGCCATTCTGGCTGCTCTCGAACATCGTGCGCAAACCGGCGAAGGCCAGCACATCGACGTCTCGCAGATCGAGCCGATGGTGCATGTCATTGCTGATCTTTATGCGCAGGACGAGGTGGAAAAGACAGGCAATGATGACGGCGATTTCATCCTCCATGGCGTTTTCCCAGCGCGGGGCGAGGACCAGTGGATCGCGATTGTCATCGAGAATGACCGCCAAGCCGAGGCGCTGAAGCGCGAGCTTGGTATTGCGAGCCTCGACCGCGAGGCCATCAGCACTGCCACGAGCGCACAAGACAAGTTTTCGCTGTTCGATCGCCTTGCGGCCGCCGGTGTTCCGGCGGGTCCGGTACTCGATGGCAAGAACGTGCTGGAAAATCCTGAACTCGCGGCTGCGGGCCATTTCGTGAAGCTGGACCATCCTGTGATGGGGGCATCCAATATGCCCGCTCCGCCCTATGTTCTGCATGGGACGCCGGGCAAGGTGGAGCGCGCGCCGTGCCTTGGCGAGCATAACCGCGAAGTCTTCATCGACATGCTGGGCCTCGACGCGAACCATATCGAGACCCTGATTGCCGAAGGGAGTCTTGCATGAGCATGCTGGCCGGACTCCGCGTTCTGGAAATCGCTGACGGGATGACCGATGTGGGCGGCCGCATGCTGGCGGAGCTGGGCGCTGACGTCGCCGTTGTGCTTCCCGAGACGCAGGCCAACCGTACCCGCAGGCTTGCCTGGCACCATGGCAAGACGATCATTTCGCCGGATGACCCCGATGCGATCCGTGCGCTCGCGGCGAAGGCCGATGTCGTCCTCGATGGCCAGAGGGAAGGGGACCGCTTCGGCCTCGGTGAGGCGGTTTCGGACGACACGATCTACATTCGTGTTTCACCCTTCAGTACAGATGGACCCTATGCGGGACGCCCGGCGACGGACCTGACCCTCTTTGCGCTTTCGGGGCTCATGCACGTTACCGGCGATCCGAAACGCCTGCCGCTCAAGTTTCCCGGCCAGCAGGCCTATGCCCTGACGGGCATTCAGGCGGCTACCGCTGCGCTGCTCGGACTTCAGGCCCGCCGACGCACCGGAAAGGGGCAGAAGGCGGACCTTTCCGCCTTCCAGAGTGCAGTGCTGTCGAATTATCGCGAAGCCCTCATGTATGAGTGGACCGGCCGCACTGGCCGTCGCCATGGCAACCTTCTGGTGCGTGGCAAGTCTGGTGTCCGTCAGGTCTGGCCGTGCAAGGACGGGTATGTCACCTGGTCCATGATCGACAATCCGTCGATGATGCGCGCGGTGGTGTCGGTGCTGGAGGAAAAGGGCGCGGCAGGCGAGCTCAGCCAGATCGACTGGGACAATACGCTTGTCGCGGATACCCCTCAGGAAACCATCGAGCGCTGGCAGGCGATCCTCGCCGACTTCTTCGCCAGCCATTCGCGCGAAGAACTGGGGGCCTGGTCGCTCAAGGCAGGCTGGGGCCTGTCGGTAATCTACAGTCCGCAGGACGTTCGCGGCAGCGAGCACCTCAAGGCGCGTGGCCTGTTTGTCGAGGTGGTGGACGAAGAAACGGGCGTAACTGCGTCGGTGCCGGGTCCGCTCTTCCATTCGGCTGTGATGGACGCTCCGAGGCGCACACTGTCCAGACCGGTGCCCGCATCCGGCTTTGCGGGATGGGAGGGATAATGGGCGCACTTGAAGGGGTCAGGGTCGTCGACTTTTCCAAGTTCCTGCCGGGGCCTTACTGCACCTGGCTGCTTGCGGACATGGGGGCGGATGTCATCCGCATCGAGAACCCGCGCGAAATCGCCAAGCAGGCCAAGGCATTCGGGTGGGACAAGCTTTCGGACGCCGAGCGAAAGGCGCTGCGCGAGACCGACATTCTTGCGCGCAACAAGCGGTCGGTGATGCTCGACATCGGCGACGAGAAGGCGCAGGAAGCCATCAAGGCGCTGGTTGCGACCGCCGATATCGTGGTCGAGGATTACCGTCCGGGTGTTCTCGAAGGCATCGGGCTCGGCTACGATGCGCTCAAGGCGGTGAAGCCCGACATTATTTACGTCAGCCTTACCCTGTGTGGACAAACTGGCCCTTACCGGGACAAACCCGGACACGATCCGATCGCGCTTGCCATAACGGGCGTTCTGTCGCGTATTGGCGAGAACCCGGACGCGCCGAGCTTTTCCGGAATACCGGCTGCCGATGTCGTTACGGGTACTCACGCGGCCTTCGCGACACTTGCTGCCTACATTGAACGCCAGCGCACGGGTGAGGGCCGGCATGTGGATGTGGCTATGAGCGATTGCTCGATGTCACTCCTGGTCAATGTACTGTCGCGCCATGCAGATCTTTCGACCATTCCCCCGCGCGGTGCCCGGCGGGCCGACTCCGGGCTGTGGCGCACGAAGGACGGGAGCTACATCTGCACCACTGACATGGAACCCCGGTTCTGGCGCACGTTTTGTGAGACCGTCGGACGCCCGGATTTCATCGAGAGCCAGCATGACGTGTCGCGTCGTGGCGAAATCCGCGCCGAGCTCGACAAGGTGTTTGCGTCGCGAACCCGTGACGAATGGCTCCAGATCCTCGAAGCAGCAGGGACGCAGTATGCTCCGGTCAATGAGATATCGGAGGCACTGGCCGACCCACACCTGCGCGCACGCGGCATGGTAATGGAAATACCGGGGACATCCGGCCGTACCGTCCGACAGATTGGGCAGCCGGTCCGGCTGGACGAGGAGACTAGCATACGTAATCTCGGCCATGCGCCCGGAACCGACACGGAGGAGGTCCTGTCGGAACTGGGGCTCGCCAGGGAGATGATTGATCAGCTCATGTACAAGGGAGCATGAGCTGGAGGAAGATGGAACAGAGGGAGGAGAGATCATGAAAATGAGATCATTGGCAATTGCGCTGTTGACCGCAGTGAGCCTGGGCGCGGCATCGGGCGTCGCGGCAGCGGCGGATTTCGAACTGACTTACTCGACCACCTATTCGCCAACACATCCGTACGGTCAGGCGGATGCGTTGTGGATTGAGCGCATCGAGGAGCAGACCAACGGCCGCGTGAAGATTACCCCGTTCTGGGGTGGTGCGCTCATCAACAGCCGTGAAGGTGTCGACGAACTCAATGCCGGCGTTGCGGACATGGCCTACATCGCGCCGATCTACGCGACGTCCGGCTATGACCTCAGCCGGCTTACCCCGCAGTTCTTCTACGGCTACGGCGATGCGCTAAAGGTTCTCGAAGTCTACATGGAGCTCTGGAAAGACTATCCCCAGTATGCTCAGGAACTCGATGGCGCGCAGGTGCTCGGCTACAACGTAGGCACTCCGATGCATCTGATGCTGCGTGAGAAGCCCTTCAATCAGCTTTCGGACCTCAAGGGTCTGCGTCTCCGTTCCGCCGTGGATTACGTCGGCGCACTTACCGCGGCTGGTGCCGAGGGCGTGACCATGCCCATGACGGAAACCTATCCGTCGCTGCAGCGCGGTGTGCTTGATGGCGTCATCGCCCCGTATGAGGCGCTGAAATCACTGAGCTTTGCCGAGGTCATCAAGTATTATTCCGAACTGCCGCACAGCCGCGGGGCCTATCCGTCGCGCGCAATCAACGCTGCGGCCTGGGCTCGCCTGCCGGACGACATCAAGCAGGTGTTCCTCGACAATATCGATTTCCTGACCCAGAAGACCTACGAGTTGTCGCAAGCTGCCGAGGATGAAGGCCGCGCCTATGGCGAGAAGCTGGGTGTCCAGTTCAACGCGGTAGCACCCGAGGTCATTGCCGAATATTCGGCTGCCTTCGAGCCCGCCGCGCGGGAAACGGCCAAGCAGCTTGATGCAAAGGGTCTGCCCGGCACGGAAATCCACGACAAGATTCGCGCCGCCCTCAACAATTAAGGCCGGGATAAGCAATTTGCTGCCTTGGGCATGTCCCATGGCAGCAAAGCTGCGCCGGACGGCTCCGGATAGATCCATGCACTTCATAGATTCGAACCTGCGACGTATCTGCGCCGTGGCTGGCGTCATCGGCATCGCTGCAATTGTCAGCCTCATGGGGCTAACGGTCGTTACCGTGGTGCTGCGTGCTCTGCGGATTTCCTTTCCGGGAACGTACTCGCTGTCAGAGCTTCTGCTGATCCCGGCCGTGAGCATCTCGGTCGCGTATGCCGCATTCTATAACGAGCATACGCGGGCGGAAATCTTCGTGAACATGATTTCCAATGAGAGGCTGCGCAACTTCATCCATGGGCTCATGCTGCTCCTGGGCTCGCTGTTCTGGGTCGTGGTGGCGTGGGCCACCATAAAGGAGGCGATCCGCCGGATGGCGCAGAACGAACTCTCGCCCATCATCAATGTGCCGGTGGCGCCATTTCGCTGGGCAATGGCTGCAGCCGTCATCCTTTGCGTGATCGTACTGGTGTGGCAGGGGCTCAAGCTCCTGAAAGGCATCCCGGTCGAAGAAGAAAACCACCATTTCCCGGAGCCGAAAGAATGACCGCACCGACCGTTGGCATGATCGGAATTGTCATCCTGTTCACGTTCATCGGCCTGGGCATGCCGATCGGCTTTGCGATGGGCCTTGTCGGCTTTGCAGGCTTCGCATTTCTGGTGAACTTTGATGCCGCCATCGTGCGCACCGGCGTCACCACCTACCATCTGGCGACAAACTACGCGATTGGTACGGTGCCGCTGTTTCTCTTCATGGCGCACATCCTTTTCTCCGCTGGTATCGGCAAGGACCTTTTCGACTTTGCCGCCAAGTGGATCGGTCGCAGGCGTGGTGGCCTGGCCATGGCGACCATCGGCGCTTCGGCCGGATTTGCCTCTGTCAACGCTTCCAGCCTTGCCGCGACAGCCACCATGGGGCTCATCGCGCTGCCGGAGATGCGCAAGCACAACTACAGCCTGCCGCTTGCGTCGGGCAGTGTTGTCGCCGGCGGCACAATCGGCTCGCTCATCCCGCCGAGCGGCATGTTCATCATCTACGGCATCCTCACCGAGACTTCGATCGGCAGGCTGTTCTCCGCCGGCATCATCCCCGGCATCCTGCTAGCTCTCTTCTACATGATCGCGATCGGCATCTGGTGCCGCCTCGATCCTGCGGCCGGGCCGCGCGGACCCCAATACTCCTGGCGCGAGAAGCTTCTCAGCTTCACCCAGATAGGCGAAGTGGTGGTGCTGTTCGTTCTTGTCATGGGTGGGATCATCGGTGGCTGGTTCACCGCCACTGAAGCTGGCGCGATTGGTGCGGCGGGCGCAATCCTCATCGCTCTCGTGCGGCGGCGTCTGTCATTCGAAAACCTGAAGATGGCCATCTATTCCACCCTCAAGACGACCGGCATGATCTTCGGCATCCTCTTTGGCGCCATGGTGTTCAACAGCTTCGTCACCGCCACGACCATCCCCATGAAGGTTGTCGATCTGGTGGCGACTGGCGATTTCTCACCCATGGTGGTGCTGCTGCTGATCCTGCTCATCTATTTCTTCCTGGGCATGATCCTCGATGCGTCGGCGATGATGACGCTGACGGTGCCGCTGTTTTTCCCGATCGTCACGTCGCTGGGTTTCGACGCCATCCTGTTCGGTGTTCTGGTCGTCCGCATGACGGAGATCGCGCTCATTACCCCGCCGGTGGGGATGAACGTCTATGTCCTGTCGGGCATTGCCAAGGACATTCCGCTGACCACCATGTTCCGGGGTGCAGCGCCATTCGTCGTGGCTGACGTTCTGCACGTGACGGCCCTCATTCTCTTCCCGTCGCTGGTCCTCTGGTTGGCTTACCTATGAGCGACAGCGACCGGAAGCGCTGGGCGCTGGTGACCACCACCGGCGTCCTCACCGGCGTCGGACATGGATTTGCAGCGTTTGCGGTATCTGCGCTTCTGAAGCCTCTTGCACTCGACCTCGACACGGGCAGGGGGGCTGTATCGATCGCCATCGGGTTGGGGAGGCTCGTCAGCGGACTTTCCTCCCCTGTCGTGGGGCGTATCACCGACCTCCATGGGCCGCGCCTCATCGTGATGGGAGGGATGATCCTCTCGGCGGTTGGACTTTTCGCCCTTTCTTTCGTGCAGTCGGAACTCCAACTTTATTTCGCCTGGTCGCTTTTATTGGCGGCAGGCACGGCGGCGGGCTTCACCGTAGCGCTCGACAAGCTTGTGGTCGCTACCTTCGTGCGCAGGCGCGGCATGGCGCTTGCGGTGCGGTTCTCGATATCGGCAGTCGTCGCCACGCTGATCGTGCCCATTGTCAGCTTCATGGTCGAACATGTCGGGTGGCGTCAGACATGCATCGTCTGGGGCGTCATCATCCTCTTCCTGATCCCGGTTCCGGCAATCTGGTTTCGCCAGCCGCCGGCAGCGGAGCGCAGAACATTGGAGCCAAAGGGCCTCAGCGCTCCAGAGGTCCAGTCCTTCTGGAGGAACAAGAACTTCTGGCTTATCGCCGTGGCGCTTTGCACGCAGGCGTCCGTCACCACCGGTCTTACGGTGCACCTCTTGCCCATGATGACGGACTATGGTCTCGATCCCGTGTTCGCAGGCACGCTGTTTGGTGTCATGATCCTCTTGACCATTCCGTTTCGACTGCTTGCCGGCTACATCGGAGATCGGCTGGACCCGCGGCACCTGCCCAGCATCCTTGGCGGCCTCATTGCTCTTGAGGGCCTGGCTATTTGCAGCTTTCCGCTGACGCCCGGCCTACCGTCCGTGCTCGTTGTCGTGTGTGCTCTCGGGATTGCCGCCGGGGCCCCCATGGTCCTGGTGCTTGTCATCTGCAACGAACTGTTCGGCCAGTCGAGCTTCGGTACGGTCCAGGGGAGCCTGATGATGGTCCAGGTGCCCGGAACCATGCTGGCGCCAGCCCTGGCAGGCTACGCCTACGATTTCACGGGGTCGTATGTCGCGGTTATCGCCGGCTTTGGCGTCCTGCTCATTGCGGGCGGTTCGATGCTCGGCTTCGTACGGATGCCCGCTCAGATCCGTTAGCCATCTGCTTTACACCGCGTGCAGCACGATTGGCGCGGAAGTCCTGCGATAGACTACTCATCCGACGCGCAAAGACTTGTCGATGGACAAAACTTCACATGAGAAGTACGATCCGCGCCGATGTCGGGTGGTCGTCTGCGACTGGACCCCACCATTTTGATGAAGATGCGGAAATCTCTATCCGCAAAGCCTGTAGGACCGCATACACCTCGATCGTTTCGGCGTTCTTCAGAAATGCCGAAGGGACCAAGGTCAGTTTGGCAGTTTCCTGAGGGAATCCGTTTCCAATAATCAGGGACTGCTCTGGTCGCGGAGCCCTTTGCCGTTCACTGCACCGACGCAGTGGCAGAATGCCGACAGCTTCGACTCTTGGACGTTTGAACGACAGGAGAAGCGAGATGTCCGTAGGGACTGCCGGTCAGGCGGCCGATGTCGCCACTGATCAGGGGACGGCAGACAAGCTGGGGCTTCCGGCGCTGACGGCGATGGTCGTGGGCTCAATGGTGGGCGCCGGCGTCTTCCAGCTTCCCGCCCGTTTTGCCACGCAGACCGGCGTCTATGGCGCGCTGATCGCCTGGGCGATTGCAGGAACAGGCATGCTGTGCCTTGCCTTCGTGTTCCAGGCGCTGGCGGTTCGCAAGCCAAACCTCGACAATGGCGTCTATGTCTATGCCCGCGCGGGCTTCGGGCTTTACCCCGGCTTTCTTTCGGCTGTGGGTTTCTGGGCCTCCGCCTGTGCCGGAAACGCCTTCTACTGGGTGCTGATCATGACGACCATCTCGCAGCTCTTTCCGGAGCTTGGCGGGGTGTTCGGCACCGGCGACACCTGGCCCGCCTTCATCGTTTCCGTGGCGGCCGTGTGGAGCTTCTTCCTGCTCATCCGGAGGGGCGTCAAGGAAGCCGCCTGGATCAACTTCATCGTTACCATCGCCAAGCTCGTACCGCTCGGGCTGTTCCTGGTGCTCGTCATCTTCTTCTTTGACAGCTCGGTCTTCATGGGCAATCTGACTGGCGGCTATGACCTCCCGGGCGGCGACTCCCTCCTGCAGCAGGTGCGCGGTACGATGCTGATCACGGTCTTCGTGTTCCTCGGCATAGAGGGGGCGAGCGTCTATTCCCGCTATGCCAAGCGACGTGAGGATGTGGGAATC
>Ga0182740_1000193_pt1 | contig 95772 bp, 91 predicted proteins | sample eDN5th37CKraftBY_FD_128872 | JGI IMG/M metagenome (GOLD analysis project Ga0182740, IMG submission 128872) | Enriched backyard soil microbial communities from Emeryville, California, USA - eDNA 5th pass 37_C Kraft BY (version 2) (version 2) | ecosystem: Environmental > Terrestrial > Soil >...
CACGCCGCCGGCAGTCGGCGAAATTTTGGCTGCCCATGACCTAATAGGTTACATGTGTGCGCAGGTTAAATAGCAGTTCAACACACCTTTATGACCACATTTGAGAATTTAACCCCTGATAAGCTCCGGGCTCGGTGTTCCACCTGCAAGGTGATCTCATCGATCAGGACCGGTTGTCCGCGTGTGCCGACCTGCTGATGACCACGAGCCCGAATGTGCTGGTGTACAGCGCGATCGACGGCTGGCGACGGCAGATGGTCGAACACGGCCAACGATTGTTCGGTGCGGCACTCGATCTCGCCGATGACACCCGCCGTCGCATCGAGGAGATCGACGACGTCGAGGTGCTCGACGAAGAATTACTCGGCGCGCAGGCCTCGCACGATCTGGACCGGTTGCAGATCCTCATCGACGTGTCGGCCACCGGCACCTCGGGCTACCAGGCCGCCGACTGGCTGCGGGAGAACTGCCAGGTGGACGTCGGGATGTCCGACCATCGCCGGATCCTGGCCACCATGTCGGTGGCCGACGGATCCGATACCGCGGGGCGCCTGCTGCACGCACTGTCGTTGTGGCGCAAGGCCGCAGATGACTTCGCGCCGCCGCCCCCGATCGATCTCCCGTCGCCGGCCGAACTCCAGTTGACAACGGAGACCTCTCCGCGGGATGCGTTCTTCGCCGAGGTCGAACAGATCCCGGTCGAGCATGCGGTGGGCCGCATCGCCGCCGAGCAGATCACACCCTATCCGCCCGGGATCCCCGCGGTGGTGCCGGGGGAGCGACTCAACGAAGCAGTGCTCGACTACCTCGTGACCGGCGTGCAGGCGGGTATGAACCTGCCGGATCCGGCCGATCCGCAGATGGGCTCCATCCGGGTCATGGCCTGACATCTGCTGCGACACGCAGATCGTCGACCAGGCCCGCGAACGCGGATTCGCGTTCCTCCTTGGGTCCGCGCAGCAGAGACGACGGGTGAACGGTGGCGACCAGCGCCGGATCTCCCGGTACGTCGTCGACGTGCAGGACCTCGCCGCGATGCTGCGTGACGCGAAAGTCGTTGCCCAGCAGTGCCTTGGCGGCGGTTGCGCCGAGCAGCACCACGACATCGGGCTCCACGGAGGTCATCTCGGCGATGAGCCAGGGACGGCACGCCACCACCTCGGTACGACTGGGGGTCTTGTGGATGCGTCGTTTGCCTCCCGCTGCCCGCGTGAACTTGAAGTGCTTGACCGCGTTGGTGACGTAGAGGGCATCGCGGTCGATGTCCGCGGCTTCCAGCGCGCGGTCCAGGAGCCGGCCCGCGGGACCCACGAAGGGCAGGCCCGCCAGGTCCTCTTTGTCACCGGGCTGCTCGCCGATCATCATGATGCGTGCCGAGCGCCCGCCCGCGCCGAAGACCGCCTGCGTGGCGTCGCGATACAACCCGCAGCCTCGGCATTCGCCTGCCGCGGCAGCGAGTTCGGCCAGGTCCGCCGTGTGGGGGACGAAATCTTGCGCACCCGCCATGTCACGTGGGGTACCCACTTTTGCGTCGATTGCTGTTTCAAAACGCGGCGTACGGGTATCCAGCGGCAGCAACAGTGAGAGGACGCCATGACCAGCAGCGTGAGCACCATCGATGCCAGGCCGGATCTGTCGGTCGGCAAGCAGATCATGCATCGCCGCCGCAGCGCGGAGTCCTTCGCTCTGGCCGCAGGCTGTCGCGCGTTCGTACGCAACGCTGTTCGCGTGTGGGCGATGCAGCCGAATCTCGCGTGGCCACTGGGTTCGATCGACCGCATGGTGGGCCTGCTGCCGCACCGGGTCGATGCCAAGATCCGGTCCGTCCAATTACCCGACTGCGCCGCGGAATTGGTGTGTGCGAACGGGGTGAGCGCAGATCGCGCGATTCTCTACCTGCACGGCGGCGCGTTCATGACGTGCGGTATCAACACGCATCGCTCACTCGTGGCGCGGCTTTCCAGAGAGGCCGACGCCGCGGTGCTCAACGTCGGATACCGCATGCTCCCCAAATACGGTCTGGCCGAGGCGATCGACGACGCCGTGGCCGGTTTGCGCTGGCTGCAGGGACAGGGCTACACGTCGGATCAGATCGTGATCGCCGGGGACTCGGCGGGCGGCTATCTCGCGCTGGCCACCGCGTTGCAGCTGTCTTCGCGCGGCGAGGTGCCCGCGGCCGGGATCGCGGCGATCTCGCCGCTGACCGATCTGGATCCCGCGAGCAAGCTCGAACACCCCAACGCCCGCAAGTGCGCGATGTTCACAGGCGCCGCACTCGCGGGGTTCGCGAAGTATCTGCACCGCTGTGAGCGTCGCCCCGTCAGCCGTCGGGAGGCGGCCGCGTTGGTGAACCCGGTGACGGCCGACCTGACGAAGCTACCGCCCGTGACGGTGCACGTCAGCGCCGACGAGTCGCTCTACTCCGATTCCGAACTTCTGGCCGGCAGGCTCGCGGAGGCCCAGGTGCCCTGTGAGCTGCATGTGTGGCACGGGCAGGTGCACGATTTCCCGCTGGCGGCAGACATCTTGCCCGAGGGTCGTCGGGCGCTGCGCTACGTCGGTGACTTCGTCAAGCAGACGACGGGCACCCGGCTGGCGAACGTCTCCTGATCAGCCGACCTGTCGGTGCAGGGTCACCGAGGCCGTGCTGTTGTCGGTGCCGTTGTTGGACGCCGCGGCGATACCGCGGCCCTTGGCGGTCACCGCGAGCGCCGTGCGGTCGCCCCGGAAGAGATCGCGTGAGAACTCGTAGGGCGTGCCGGTCTGATCGAAGGTGACCCGCGTGATGAGCAGAAGCGCCGCCTTTGGCTTGATGCCCAGCAGGGTGGCCTCGTTGCTCGTGGCGTTGACGGCTTCGATGCGTTCGTCGGCCCGGCCCGGCACCAGACCGTACTGGGATTCGAGGACCTCGTAGAGCGATCCGCCGAGCTGCTGCTCGAGCAGGCCCGGGAACTTCTCGGCCGGAAACTGCGCCTGCTCAAGGGATATCGGGGAGCCGTCGGCCAACCGCACACGCTGGATCTCGACGACGTATTCGCCGGGGCCGAGACGCAGCGCGGTACGGGTGGTCTGGTCGGGCGTGGTGATGCGGGTCGACAGGATTCGGGTGCCCGCCACATATCCCTGATTGGCGAGGAACGCCGGGACGCCCACCACGTCCGACAGGTTGCGTTCCACCTGGCCGTGGCTGATGAAGATGCCGCCGGACCGCCCGATCACGCGGTGGACCAGGCCGGCCTCCTCCAGGGCGGCCAGTACCTGACGCAGGCTCGAGCGGCTGGTGCCGTACTTCTCGGCGAGGTCGCGTTCGCTTCCGAGCTTGGCGCCCGGTGTTCCCGCGTTGATGTCGGCGACCAGACGGCGTCGCAACTCCTCGCTCTGTACTGGCACCAGACCCCCTCGCCCGCGCATTGGTACAGCCAATTCTAAACCGGTCGGGCTACAACTCGGCGATCGCGAGGTGCGATTCGGGCAGCACCTGCCCACCATCGACGACCAGCGTCTGTCCCGTGACGTAGGCCGCCTCGTCGGTTGCGAAGAACAGCGCTGCGTTACCGATGTCGGCAACCGATCCGAGGCGCCCGGCCGGGATGGCGGACGCCATTTGGTCGAGGTAGTCCTGGCCCATTTCGTCGAGGCCCTCGGTCATGATGTTGCCGGGGAGCACCGCGTTGATCGTGATCTTCTTGGGTGCGAGCTCCATGGCCGCGGTGCGCAGGAAGCCGAGCTGGGCGGCCTTGCTGGCCCCGTAGTGCGACCAGCCGGGGTATCCCGTGATGGGACCCGTGATCGACGACGTGACGACGACGCGACCGTGGCCGCTGGCAGTCAGCGCCTGCAGGGCGGCCTGCACGATGTAGACGGTGCCCTTGAAGTTGACGCCGAGGACCTGCTCGATGTCATCGGGGGTGAGGTCTTCGAGCCGGCCGGACGGGAAGATGCCGGCGTTGGCGCACACGATGTCGAGTCCGCCGTGGCGCGAAACGGTCTCGGCGACCGTGCGGCGGGCGTCCTCGGGGTCGGTGACGTCGGCGCGCACCGCGGTGACCTTGCCGCGCGTGCCTGAGAGGTCCGCGACCGTGCGGTCGAGGTCGTCCTGGTTGCGTCCGGTGATCACGACGTCGACACCGGCGTTGGCGAAGGTCTCGGCGATACCGCGGCCGATGCCCTTGCTGCCGCCGGTGACGATGGCCGATCGGCCCTCAAGAGAGGTGAACATGTTGAGTCCTCGAAAGTTTGGTGGGTGTGCGGGAGATCAGGTCAGGCGAAGTCCGTCGGAGGACAGATAGCGCTCGGCGAGTGCGCAGCTGCCGGCGGCATAGCTGATGGCCTTGGTGGCGGATTCCCGGGAGTGGGTGTGGCTGCCCATCCAGGCCAACAGCAAGAGCCTGCGCAGGAACACGAACGACGGCAGCATGGCCTCGTCGGCAGCGGGCAGCTCGCGTCGGGAGCGATAGCCCGCCACCCAGGACTCCTGCCATTCGCCGAGCCGCGGATCGTGCTCGATGAACGACACGGCAGTGCCGAAATCGTAGAAGTACCAACCGAATCCGCAGTCATCGAAATCGATGACGGTGATGGTGCGTTGCGGTGTCGAGGAGTCGACGAGCAGGTTGGCCAACCGCAGGTCGGCGTGGATCAGCCCGTAGCGGTCAGGCCCGGAGCCGTACTCCTCCAGCTTGCGGTGCAGCAGGTCCTGTGCGCGGGTGAGCAGAGCGGTCTCGGACGCGCCGACGCCTTCGGCGTCCTGCCACCGTCCCCAGCGTGGCGTGTCGCCGAGGCAGTGTTCCCAGTCCCACGAGAACCGGCCGAAACCCGCGGGGCGGGTCCAGCGCTGCGAGTGTTCGTGCAGGGACGCCGTGATGCGCCCGAGGGTCTGGAAATCGTCGAGGGTCAACGATTCCTCGTCGGGCTCGGCGCCGCCGACCATCTCGAAGTGCACCACGTGACGCGGGACCGCGTCGGAATCGGCGGGGTCGACCGTGACCACACGGCGCCCGTCGCGCGCGGGTATGACCGTGGGCACCGTGACATCGCTGTCGGTGCGCAGGGCCGCCAACCAGTCGAGTTCGGACTCGATCTCGTGCGGCTGGTGGTAGTCCTGCCGGTGGACCCTCAGGATCGACTGGTGCTCGCCGTCTTCGACCAGGTAGGTCGCGTTCTCAGACAGGTTGAGCAGTCGCAGGGACGCGTTGTCGGAGACGTCGTAATGCGTCAGTGCCTGTTGTGCGATGGTGACATCGTCGGTGATCACGCCCATCAGTGTTCCTGCCCTTCGATCGCGCTCAGCACGGTGGTGATGTGATCGCGCGCCACCGTCACCTCATCGGTGCTGCCACCGATGTAGAGGCGTCCGGCCGCGCCGATCATCTGCACGTCGACCACGGTAAGCCCGGGAGCCACGCGCTCGGCCTCATTGGCCGCCACCGCCGCGAACAACGCCGGCGTCATCTCGTACACCAGCAGCGACTGCCCCGGCAGGATCATCGACGCCTGCCGGTTGCGGTTGAGGATGACCGCGTGCTGGTCGGTGATGTCGGTGATGATGTCGTGGAAGAGCACGCGCGGGCGCAACTGGTCCTCGGCCCTGTTGCCCGTGCCCGCGAGGATCGCCTCGCCCGCGCGACGTACCTCGTCGAGGCTGGCCGAGTGGATCTCCAGTACGCCGAACTGCCGCTCGACGTAGAGGATTCCGGGCTGGACGCCCGGCACCGCGCGCAGCGCCAGGTCGATCACGCGCTCGATCGCCAGTGCCGGGGACACCTCGACGATCAGCGCGTGCTCGCCCTCGTACGGCGGATAGCCGCGGGCCCGGGTCGGGGTACCGAGGTAGGCCGCGAACTGCCGCTGCAGGTCTTCGACCAGCAGGTAGACGCGGATCTGGGTACGGATCCTCTCGGTTTCCGGTGCGACCATGGCTACTTGCTGGACACCGAGAAGTGCGCGCCCAGTTCGCTGTGCGGACGCGGGATGACATGCACGCTGACGAGTTCGCCGACCTGCGAGGCGGTTTCGGCGCCGGCCTCGGTCGCGGCCTTGACCGCGCCGACCTCACCCGTGACGATCACCGCGACGAGTCCGTCGCCCACCTGCTGGCGGTCGGTGATGGTGACGTTGGCGGCCTTGACCATGGCGTCGGCAGCGGCCAGGGCGGCCACGTAACCCTTGGTCTCGATCAATCCGATTGCGTTGCTGGACATGGGTTTATCTCCTTACTCGGCGGGGTTGCTATCTGATCTGGTGTCGATGGAGCCGATGATGAGGGCGTCGATCGGCGGTGGCGTCCCGGTGAACCAACTCGACGCCACCGAGCCCTGGGCGATCAGGACGTGTTCGCCCACGCCGCTGCCGAGGACGTCGAAGGCGATCATCCGGCTGCCGGTGCCCTCGACCTCGACCTCCAGGAACGCGCCGGCCGGGATGCCCTCGATCCGGCGCGTCGACCACACATTGCCGGTGACGGTCGCTCTCAACACGTTCGCTCCTTGATGGTCATCTGCGCTCCTTTTCGATCACGATTCCCAGCGTCCGGGCCTTCTCGCGGGCCAGCGGCGTGAGCACCGCGCGCGGGCCGAGCACCAGGGTGCCGCCGGCCAGGTCGGCGATGTGCCGTTCGGTGACGGCGCCGCTGTCGATCCGGTGCGTGACCTGCGCCTGTCCGTTAGCCATGGCCGCGCCCGATCCCGGAGCCAGCCGGAAGCGCAGCCGCCCGGCCTTGAGGTCGGCGCGTGTCTTGGGACTTTCGAAGAGCCGCAGAAGCTTCCGCACGAATGTGTCGAGATCCTTGTCGTCGGTCAGGCGCACGGTCTCGGTGCGGTTGCGTCCCTCGACGGCCCGTGGCCCCGTCGGTTCCAGGCCCATCTGGTCGGCGACGGTCGCACGTGGCGGGGGCGCAGGCGGGGCCGGCTTCGATGCCTGATTCGACGCCTGCGCCGGCGAGGAGTTCAGGCTGCCCACGGCCTCACGCACGACTTCCCGTACCAGGGCGCGCAATTCCTCACGCGTGATGCCCATGCTCACGCACCCTGCAGGACGGCGAGCGCGTCACGCGCGGCGTCGGCGGCCTGGCGGACGTCGGCCTCGGTTCCTGAGAGGTACACGCGACCGGTGGCGCCGATCATGCGGAAGTCCACAACTTTGACGTCGGCGGCCTTCTCGGCCTCGTTGGTGGCGAGGATGGCGTACGACGCCGGGGCCACCTCGAGCACGAACAGCGATTCACCGGGTAGCACCATCGATCCGATCTTGTTGCGGTTGATCAGGAATGCGTGCTGGTGGTCGATGCTGGAGATGATGCGTGACGCCAGGATCTCGGGCCGTACCGCGGCGTCGGGATCGCCGCCCAGGTAGTCCAGCGCGGCGTCGGCGGCGGCCTTCACCGCGCCGGTCTCACCGTGGAACTCCAGATAGCCGAACTGGCGCTCGACCACCAGGATCCCGGCCTTCACCTCGGCGTGCTTGAGGGCGACGTCGGTGACACCCTCGATGTCGAGTCCCGGTGCCACCTCGATGATCTGGGCGGCCATGTTCGCGCGGGGCAGCGCACCCTTGATCCAGGTGCCCAGGTACGACATCGTCTGCGGCTGGAGCCGGTCGATGAAGATGAAGGAACGTAGTTCTGCCACTTTGGGGGTCACCTCTTGATCAGTTGGGCGAGTTCTTCGACGACCAGCGCGCGTAGTTCGGCGCGCAGCGCGTCCAGGTTGACGTCCGTTGTGCGCGAGGGGCTCTGGTAGGAGCGCTGCGGAGCCGCCTGGATCACGGCGCCGTCGCGGTCGTTGGAGGCGCGCGGATACGCCGGTACCGGCCCGGCGGGCGCACGCCACGGATCGATTCCGGTGAAGTTGCCCATCACGACGCCCGGGTCACTGTTGTAGGCGATGCGGGTCCAGTTCACGAGGTTGTGCGGCTGCAGGTTCTCACCGATGGAACTGCGGCCCACGAAACCGGTGCCGATGGTCATCGACGGGGCGAGGTTGGTGTCCAGGCCCGCGCTGCCGGTGCTGTTGCCGACGTTGACCGAGACCCGGAGCACGGGGACCTGTGCCGCGAAATCGGTGATCACCGCGGGGTTTTCGCTGTGGATGGCGGCCGAGTGCCCGGCGCCGCCGATCCGCACCACCGCGCGGGCCGCCCGGATGCCGCGCGCGGCGTCGGCCACGGTGGTCATGCCGAGCACCGGGGACAGCTTCTCGTGGGCCAGCATCTCCTCGGCGATCACGTGGTCGAACGGTGCGATCAGCACGCGCGTCTTGGGTGTGACCCGCAACCCGGCCTGACCGGCGATCCACGCGGCGTCGCGCCCGACCACGTCGGTGTTGAGGTGACCGTCGGCGAACATGTACGCGCGCAGCCGCCGGGCCCCGTCCTCGTCGAGGATGTGGGCGCCCGCGCGGGTGAGCGCGGCGCGGAGTTTGTCGGCGACGGCGTCCTCGGCGATCAGCACGGATTCGTTGGTGCACAGCACCGAGTTGTCGAAGGCCTTGCTGTCGACGATGCGCTGCGCGGCGGCGGCGACATCGGCGCTCGCGTCGACGAGGACGGGGACATTGCCCGGTCCGACGCCCAGTGCTGGGTTGCCCGACGAGTACGCCGCGCGCACCACGGCGGTGCCGCCGGTCGCGACGATGACGTCGGTGCGCTCGTCGGCCATGAGGGCCTGCACCAGCGGGATGGACGGCTCGTCGATCACCTGCACCACGCCGTCGGGCGCCCCCGCCGCCACCGCGGCCTCGGCCAGCACACGGGCGGCCTCGGCCGAACACCGCGCCGCACGCGGGTGCGGCGCGACCACCACGGCGTTGCGGGTCATCAGCGCCAGAATCGTCTTGAAGTACACCGTGGCAACGGGATTGGTGGTGGGCGTCAGCGCCAGGACCACGCCCGCCGGCCGCGGGAGTTCGACGATCTTGCGGTCCGGATCGACCCGGGGGGAGATGTAGTCGTGCCCGCGGTAGTACTCGACGATTCCCCTCGAACACGCCCGGTTCTTGCGGACCTTGTCCGCGACCACGCCCATGCCGGTCTCGGCCACCGCGTCGGCGGCGAACCGCTCGGCATGAGCGTGTGCGGCCTCGGCCACGGCTGCGACGATGCCCTCGACCGTCGCCGCGTCGTACTCGCCGTAGGCCGCAGCGGCCCAGCGCGCACGCTCGAGCATGTGGCCGGCCCGCGCGGTGTCGACTGCGCTGCGCCGGTCTTGGATCACTTCGCTCACCCGTTCCTCCGTCCGGTGACAGTCGCCCGCGCCCGGCCCACCGCGACCTCGAGGCGGTCCAGCACGTCCTCGCAGAGCTCGCGGGACAGCAGCAGGCCCGGTTTGAACTGCAGTACACGGGGATCCAGCGTCGAGAAGATCGCCCACACCCCGTTCTCGTAGAGTTCGCGCATCACGAACTTGGCGCCTTCGGGGTGGTCGAACTCGAGTCCGATCACCACCCCGTTCTGCCGGATGCCGACGAACCAGTCCGGGTAGTCGGCCTGGATGCGCCGCAACCCGGTGTCGAAGATGTCGGCGATGTAGTGCACCATCGAGCGCACCTCGGGCCGGGTGCAGATCTCCAGCGTCTTGATCGCCGCGACACAGCCGAGTTCGGCCCCACCGAAGGTGGAGATGTGGCCGAAGCCGTCCTGGTCGAGCCACCGCGCGGCCCGCTCACCGAGCAGCACCGCCGAGATGGGGTACATGCCGCCCGAAAGGCCCTTGCCCGTCACGATGATGTCCGGGTCGATGCCGTGCTTGGTGATGCCCCACAGCTCGCCCGTGCGCATCAGCCCGGTCTGCACCTCGTCGGCGATGTAGAGCGTGCCGTGCCTCTCGGTCAGCGCCTTGACGGCTTCGAGGTAACCCGGTGGGGGAAGCGGGAATCCGTAGGTCGCGGGGATGGTCTCCATGATCACCGCGGCCACGTCGCCGCCGGCGAGTGCGGCCTCCATGGCGCCGATGTCACCGAAGGGCACCTGGATGAACTCGTCGGGCCGGTCGGCGAGGAACAGTTTGGCGAACCGGTCGTCGCCGGTGGCGACCGCCAGGCCGGTGTGCCCGTGGTAGGCCTTGATGACCGAGACGATCTTGCGGCGCTGGGTTCCGTGGCGCGCGCTCTTGAGTGCGATGTCGATGGCCTCGCCGCCGCCGGAACCGAACGCGACCTTCTTGATGGACGCGGGCGCGGTTTCCACGAGGCGCTTGGCGAGTGCGGTCCTGGCAACCGACGGGAAGTGGTGGTTGCCGACGTCGAAGTGCGCCATGCCTTCCGAGATCGCCTGCATCACTTCGGGATTGCGGTGACCGATGTTGTAGGTGCCGCCGTTGAGGTGGAGGTCGATGAGCCGGCGTCCGCTCATGTCCCACAGGAAGTACCCCTCCCGGCGGTCGATCACCAGATCGACGCCGGAGTCGGTCCAGAACTGGGTCTTGTCCGGATTCCAGAACGCCTTGGCCTGGTCCAGCACATCGGCTTTGGACGCGAACGCGAACGTGCCGTAGTCGTACATGCGGCTCCCTCTTGAGCTACCGGGTAGCTGTGATGGCCCTCACCGTAAAAGGTTGTAACCATTTCTGTCAATGGTGTGAAGAACCTCTTGCATCTGAGATTTGGTAGTGCCAATATACGTACGGTTCAAGATGTGGTCCACGCCACACCTGGCCTCCACTGTAACCTGGAAGGTAAGCCGCTAGATGACCGAACAATCCGTCGCTGGTAGCGAAAACGCAGCTCACGACATACAACGCCTCAAGCGGAACGCCGTCGGCACCGTCGGGGTGATCTTCATGGCGGTGGCCACGGCCGCCCCGATCACCGCAATGGTCGGCAACGTTCCGATCGCCGTCGGTTTCGGAAATGGTTCACACGCTCCCGCGGGCTACTTCGTCGCCACGGTGGTTCTGGGCCTGTTCGCCATCGGCTACGCGACGATGGCCAAGCACATCACCGCCACCGGCGCGTTCTACGGGTACATCTCCCATGGTCTCGGGCGCATCGTCGGTATGGCCGCAGGCGGTCTCATCACGATGGCCTACGTCGTGTTCGAGGCCTCGCTGATCGGTATCTTCTCGTTCTTCTTCCAGAACTTCCTGGACTCCCAGCTCGGCATCCACATCCACTGGATCATCCCGGCCCTGCTGATGCTGGCCACCAACGCGATCCTGACGTACTTCGACGTCAACCTGACCGCCAAGGTGCTGGGCGTGTTCCTGGTGACCGAGATCGTCATGCTCGCCCTCGGTGCGGTGGCGGTGCTGTTCCGCGGCGGTGGACCCGACGGGTTCGCGGTCAATGAGATCCTCAATCCCGCAGGAGCATTCAGTCCCGCAACCGGCATCGTCGGTGCGAGCGCCGGACTCGGTCTGTTCTTCGCGTTCTGGTCGTGGGTCGGATTCGAGTCGACGGCCATGTACGGCGAGGAATCACGCAACCCCAAGCGGATCATCCCCCGCGCCACCATGATCGCCGTCCTCGGCGTCGGCGTGTTCTACGTGTTCATCTCCTGGATGGCCATCGCGGGAACCGGTCCGCAGCAGTCGATCGAACTCGCGCAGGACGCCAACACGGCGTCGGAGATCTTCTTCGCGCCCGTCCGAGACACCTACGGCGAGTGGGCCATCACGGTCTTCAACATCCTGCTGGTCACGGGATCGTTCGCGTGCGGCATGGCGTTCCACAACTGCGCGTCGCGGTATCTGTACGCGCTCGGCCGCGAGGGCCTGTCGCGGGGGCTGCAGAAGACCCTGGGCGCCACGCATCCCACCCACGGATCGCCGTACATCGCGTCGTTCGTGCAGTCCGCCATCGCACTGGTGATCGTGCTGTCGTTCCTGTTCGCGGGCATGGATCCGTACGTGCACATGTACACGCTGCTCGCGATCCTCGGGACCATGGCGATCCTGATCGTGCAGTCGCTGTGCGCGTTCTCGGTGATCAGTTACTTCCACATCCACAAGAACCATCCGGAGTCCAAGCACTGGTTCAAGACGCTGGTCGCGCCCGGCCTCGGCGGTCTCGGCATGCTGTATGTCGTGTACCTGCTGTGGGAGCACAAGGACACCGCGGCCGGAACCGCCTCGGGCACACTGCTGTTCAAGCTCACACCGTGGATCGTGGTGAGTGTGTTCGTGCTCGGAGCGGCCCTGGCCACCTACTTCAAGCTGCGGGACCCCCGCCGCTACGGGTTGATCGGCCGGATCGTCTACGACGAGGCCGTCGAACGCGACTAGCCGGAACGGATTCGTCCTCGCGTGGGCTCCCTACGGGGCCCACGCGAGGACACATCAGGTCAGCACACGCTGCAGGAAGGCGCACTGCGCGTTCCGAAAGGCGCGTGACACAGGAGCTTTCGGCGCGACGCCGTCGAAACCGTGGAACGCGCCGTGCACCACATCGATCTCGCAGGGCACGCCCGCGGCATGCAGCCGCCCGGCGTAGGCCAGGTCCTCGTCGTGGAACAGATCGAGGGTGCCCACCCCGACCCATGCCCGCGGCAGGCCGCTGAGGTCCTCACGGCGGGCCGGTACCGCGACGTCCGGATCCGCGTCACCCAGGTACGCCTTCCACCCGAACCGGTTGCTGCCCTGGTTCCACAGCCGCTGCCCCGGATGGTCGAGGCTCGGTACGAAACTGCTGCGGTCGTCGAGCATGGGATACACCAGCAGCTGCGCTGCGACGTCGATCCCGCGGTCACGCGCCAGCAGCGCGAGGGAGGCCGCCAGGCCACCACCGGCGCTCGCACCGCCGATCGCCACCCGGGCCGGATCGACCGAAGGCAGCGCGGTCAGCCACCGCAGCGCGGCGAAGCAGTCCTCGAGCCCGGCAGGATACGGATTCTGCGGTGCCAGGCGGTACTCCACCGAAGCGACCGTGACACCCGCCTGCCTGGCGAACTGCAGACATTGCGCGTCGTCCTGGGCCGCGCTGCCCAGCACATAGCCGCCGCCGTGGATCCACACGAGCGCCGGGCCGGGAAGAGTTGTCGAGGCGGGTGGCCGGAACAACCGGATGCCGACACCCGACGGCAGGGTCAGCACCTCACACCCCGGAGGCACCCGCCGGCCCATCAACCTGGTCAGGCGCTGGAAAACCGGCAGCGTCGCGCGGTTCACCATGTGCCGTGGGATGTAGCGGGCGACGCGTTCGAGATCGGGATGGAACCGGGTCGGGGTGGTGGCCGTCACAGAGTAGTTCTACCCAAAGCAAGGGCCTTCTATTTCCGGAACCAGGAAAGCCGGCATCAGAGGTAAGACCGGGCGTTCTCGGGACGTCAATGAACGTGGAGATCAATCAGAGGTACGACTTCATCGTGTGCGGTTCGGGATCGTCGGGTTCGGTGGTGGCCCGGCGCCTGGCCGAGAACCCGGACGCCGATGTCCTGCTGTTGGAGGCGGGCGGCAGTGACGACGTGCCCGAGGTCCAGCAGGCCGTGCAGTGGCCCGAGAATCTCGGCAGCCCCCGCGACTGGCAGTTCGAGGCCCAGGCCAACCCGCATCTCAACGGACGCGCGATTCCCATGAACATGGGCAAGGTGCTCGGCGGCGGTTCGAGTATCAACGTGATGATGTGGTCACGCGGGCACCGGAACGACTGGGACTTCTTCGCCGCGGAAGCCGGCGACGAAGGCTGGGGGTATGAGGCCGTACTCGACATCTACCGGCGCATCGAGGACTGGCAGGGCAAGCCCGACCCGCAGTACCGGGGGACCGACGGCAACGTCTACGTGCAACCGGCCCCTGACCCAAACCCCATCGCCGACGCCGCGGTGGCCGCCGCGGCGTCGGTGGGCATCCCGGCGTTCGACCATCCCAACGGCGCCATGATGGAAGGCGCCGGCGGTGCCGCGCTGAGCGATATCCGTGTACGCGACGGGATCCGGCAGTCCGTCTTCCGTTCCTATGTCCATCCGTACCTGGGCCGGCCGAACCTCACGGTGCTCACCGGGGCGGTGGTGACGCGGGTGACGCTCGACGGACACCGCGCGAGCGGGGTCGAGTTCGTCCGTGACGGAGTCACGTTCCGGGTCGCGGCGGGCAGCGAGGTGGTGCTGGGTCTCGGTGCGATCAACACGCCAAAGGTGTTGATGCTCTCCGGTATCGGGGACAGTGCCGAACTGGCCCGGCACGGCATCAAGACCGTCGTGCACCTGCCGGGGGTGGGGCGCAACCTGCAGGATCATCCCGCGTTCGGCTGCGTGTGGGAGTACGACGTCGCACTGGAGCCGCGCAACACCGGGTCTGAGGCAACGTACTTCGCGAAGAGCGATTCCCGCCTCGACACCCCGGACCTGCAGACGTGTCAGATCGAGGCGCCCTTCGCCAGCGCCGAGACCATCGCACGATTCGGCCTGCCGCAGGCCGCATGGACGATGTTCGCCGGAATCGTGCGGCCCGAGAGCCGCGGCAGTGTGCGGCTCACCGGGTGTTCGCCCGACGATCCGGTGCGCATCGACGCCAACATGCTCTCCGACCCGGCCGATATGACCGCCGCGATGATCGCGGTCGAACTGTGCCGCGAGATCGGCAACGCCGCACCGCTTTCCGCGCACGCCAAGCGCGAGGTCATGCCGGGAAACCTCAAGGGCCGCGACCTCGAACGGTTCATCCGCGACGCGGCGGTCTCCTACTGGCACTAGAGCGGCACCGCGAAGATGGGCCGCGACGAGATGTCGGTGGTCGACGGAAATCTGCGGGTTCACGGCATCGAGCGTCTTCGCATCGCCGATGCATCTATCATGCCCCGCATAACCACCGGCAATACGATGGCACCCTGCGTCGTCATCGGCGAACGCGCCGCACAACTGATCCGAGACACCTACGCCGCCAAGGAGCCCGCTCATGAGTGAAACCAAGATCACCGTGATCTACGACAATCCCACGGATCCGGCCGCTTTCGAGGCCGCCTACCCCACCGAACAACTCGAGGCCGCACGCCGCATCCCGGGGTACCTGCGGCTTGAGGCGTCGAAGGTGTGGCCCAAGGAGGACGGCAGCCCCACGCCGGCGTACCGGTGCCTCGACCTGTACTACCCGGACTACGCGACCGCGTGCGAAGCGGTCACCACCCCGGAGGCCGGTGCGTTCTTCGAGGCCATGGGCCGGCTGGCCACCGGGGGTGTGCGCGTGCTGATGTCCGACGTCGAGGTGCCTGCGGTGTAGGAAGCCGCGTGGGCTTGAGCTTCCCCCTGCGGGAACGCACAAGCTCACCGTATGAGCAATCAACGACCGCTTGAGGGTAGACGTGCGCTGGTCACCGGTGGCACCAAGGGTGCAGGCGCCGCCGTCGTCCGGACACTGCGCGCCTCGGGTGCGCACGTCACCGCCGTGGCCAGACGGCCCGGCGGTGACGCCGACGAGTTCGTCGCCGCGGATGTCATGTCCGAGGCCGGGATCGCCGAGATCGCCACGCACGTGCGCGCCACCGGAGGAGTGCACATCCTGGTGCACGTGGCCGGTGGATCCTCCTCGCCGGCAGGAGGATTCGCCGCCCTTTCCGAGCAGGACTGGATCGACGAGCTCAACCTGAACCTGCTGTCGGCGGTCCGGCTCGACCGTGCCGTCGCGCCCATGATGATCGAGGCGGGCGGCGGCGTGATCGTGCACATCTCGTCGATCCAGAGCCGTATGCCGCTGTACGACGGGACCCTCGGATACGCCGCGGCCAAGGCCGCGCTGCGCACCTACAGCAAGGGTCTGGCCAATGAGCTTGCGCCGAAGGGCATCCGGGTCAACACGGTCAGCCCGGGGTTCATCCGGACGACCGCGGCCGAGGCGCTGATCGAGCGGATCGCCGAAGCGGGCAACGGCACACGCGAGCAGGCGCTCGACTCTCTGATGGCGTCCCTCGGCGGGATCCCGCTGGGACGGCCCGCCGAACCCGATGAGGTCGCCGGGGTGGTGGGATTCCTGGTGTCCGACGCGGCGGCGTCGGTGGTCGGTGCCGACATCGTGGTGGACGGCGGCACCGTGCCTGCGATCTGAATCGCTATCCGAGCGCCTCGCTGAGGTGGATGCCCAGGTCGGTGCGGCCCGGATGGATGTCCTCGCGCAGCGCGCGGGTGCCGTGGTAGTCACCGTCGGCCAGGCGGCGGAACCGGTCGGCCGGCTCGGAGTCGATGGCCTTGAGACGGTCGCGCAGGCGTTCGGTCTCCTGTTGCAGGCCTTCGGATCCCAGGCTGTCGGCGTCGTAGATGACGTGCAGGTCGAAACTTCCCACGCCGGTGTACCACAGGGTTCCGTGGGTGAGGGGGAACAGCAGTGAGTCGATGTCACCGCTGATCCCGCGTGTGCCCAGCGAACGTGCGTCCTCACCCACTGTCACGATCACCAGCGCCCGGCGGCCTGCGAGTTGGCCGTCGCCGTAGCGGCGGGGTATCCCGAGCACGGAATCGACATCGCCGTAGGCGAATTCGTTCGTGAGGACCCGGTCGAACCATCCCTTGAGGATGGCAGGCGGTCCGTACCACCACAGCGGGAACTGTATGACGAGCAGTTCGGCGGCCGCGAGCTTGGCCTGTTCCTCGCGCACATCGGCGGCATGCTCACCGCGCCGGTACGCGTCGGCCGTGATCTGGACGATGCTGCCCGTTCGGCCCCCGAAGTCGCGATCACCGAGGACCGGGTCGAACCGCTGGGCGTGCAGATCGGAGGTCAACACGGTGTACTGCTCGGACAGCGCCTCGGTTCCGGCCTGGAACAGATGGTCGTTGAGAGACCCGCGCAGTGGATGGGCGTAGAGCCACAGCGCGGTACCGGGTTCGGGCGTATGGGTGAGCGTCATCTGGATCTCCTGTCGGGGGCGGGGGATTCGGGGCGGGACCCGGGTGTGGCGGATGCTGCCACGGCTGCGACCACGCGGGCGAGCGTCTCGCAGGCGTCTGTGGGGGTGATGCGGTCGGCGAGCACGTCGCGGAACAGCGCGTCGCCTGCGCCGATGATCGCGCGCAGGCCTGCCGACCGTGCCGGGACGGAGGATGGGAACAGCGCCCTGCCGCACACGTCGAGGTACGCGTCGTCGGCCTCTTGGCGCAACAGGCTCAAGGTGGGTGACCCCTCCAATGCGGCCACCACCCCGGACAGTTCGCGTCCTTCGGCGGCGCAGCAGTCGATATAGGCCTCGGCGACCGCATGCGCGACGGCGTCAAGGTCATCGGCGGCCTCTTCCAGTGCCGCCGCGAGGGTTTCGCGCCGCCGTGCCTCGAACTCTCGGTACAGCTCGGCGAGTGCTCCGCTCTTGTCGCCGAAGTGGTCGTACACCACGGGTTTGGTCACTCCGGCGCGGTCGGCGAGCCGTCCGAGGGTGAATTCCTCGGTGCCCGCCTCCCGGATCAGCTCCCTGGCCACCTCGAGCAGTTGTGTCCGGCGTTCCTGCTTGGACATTCGCCGCCTGGTGCCCGATCGCTCACTCACTCGGCCTCCCGATCGCTAGCTACTGTCGGTAGCCTACCATCAGTAACCTACTACCGGTAGGTCCGTTTTCTGGCACCGCGAGCGCGCGTGGCTGCTGCCCGACACGCCGCGTTTCATCAGCAGTCGACGCACGCTCACCGGTGACGACGGTCAGGTCAGTACCGTCTCGAACGCCACGCGGTCACCGCGGTACAGGGCCCGCACCACCTCGATCGCGACGCCGTCGGTGTCGACCGAACACCGGTTGAGCAACAGCATCGGAAGCGCCGTCGTGCATTCCAGCAGGGTGGCCTCCCGCGGCGTGGGCAGTGCGGTCTCGATGCGCTCGGTGGCCGACGCGAACTCGACGCCGGTGGCGCGGATGGCGGCGTACAGCGATGTCGCCGGGTCGAAGTCGTGCTCGAACCGGCCGAAGCGCGCTGCGGCCAGATAGGTGCTCTCCAGTCCGATGCGCTGATCGTCGGCGAGCAGGACCCGCTCGAGGTGCAGTACCGGCGCGCCCGTCGCGATGTCGAGACCGGACGCGAGTTCGGTTGACGCCTCGATGATCTCGCGGGTGACCAGCATGCGGCCGGGTGTGCGGCCGACGGTCTGCGCGCCTTCGGTGTAGGACTGCAGACTCAGTGCGTGCACCAGCTTGGGCCGTGCCACCACGGTGCCGCGGCCGCGGCGTTCGATGCGGCCTGCGACCAGCAGTTCGTGCAAAGCCTGGCGCACGGTCTCGCGTGCCACCCCGAACCGCGCCGCGAGTTCGCGCTCCGCGGGAACCGGATCGCCCTCCTGCAGGCCGGCCAGGGTGACATCGAGCGCGGTGCGGATGGTGTGCGCGAGTGTCATCTGTCGGTCCCGGTGACCCTCGCGGCGACGCGTGAGGCGATGGCGAGCACCTGCTCGACCGTCAGCCCCTGTGCGCGTGGATCTTTCGCGGCGTCGTCGTAGCGGCGCAGACGCACTGCGTCGGGAAACCAGGGGTGGGCGACGGTGTCGGCGTCGACGCCGGGGCCGCCCTGGTGGTGCAGCGAGGTCAGCGACGTCTCGGACAACCGGTACTCGCGATCCGTCGCGGCGAGGTAGCGCTTGGCCGCGACATGCGCTCCCGCGAGCCAGCCGACGCGCTCCCCGAACCGCTCGGTGAGCCAGTCCCGGGCGATGCGCTCGTGGCCGGGCACATGGGGCCCGCCGAGCAGGGGGCTGTGGGCGACGTCGTGCAGCGCCGCGGCGAGGACGAGTTCGTCGTCGGCGCCGTCCTCCTGCGCGCGGGCCGCGGCCTGCAGCGCGTGTTCGAGTTCGTCGACGGCTTCCTCGTCCCAAATCCCTTGCAGTGAACGGAGTATCCGGTCGACTTCGTTGAGAGCATGCATGGGCAGAGCGTAGCCCAAATTGGTCTATACCAATTCTTAACCTGTTGTTCGGGCCACCAACACCTGCGCGTGGGGATCCGGACGTCGAGAGGCCGCAGGGTCTGATGCCATGCGGGTGACAATCATCGGTGGCGGCATCCTCGGGACCGCGCATGCGGTCGAAGCCGTACGGCGCGGACATCGCGTCGTGCACCTCGAGCGGGAAGCCGAGGCGCGGGGCGCGACCGTGCGCAACTTCGGGCTCGTCTGGATCTCCGGACGGTCCACGGCCGAACTCGACGCGACCCTGCGCTCACGCGAACTGTGGGAGAAACTCGCCGTTGACGTTCCCGGGATCGGGTTCCGTCCCGCCGGATCCATCACGCTGGTGCGCACCCCGGCCGAGTTGGCCGTCGCACAGGAGGCGGCGACCCGGTCCGATGCGGGGCACCGCGGTTTCACGCTGCTCGAACCGGACGAGGTGCGCGAGCTCAACCCGGCGCTGCGCGGACGTTTCCTCGGCGGCCTGCACTGTGCGCTCGATGCGGCCGTGGAATCACGTCAGGCTCTGCCCGCGATCCGCGAACACCTCACTGCCAGTGGACGATACGAGTTCGTCGCGGGTGTCGAGGCCCGCGGTGTCGAGAACCGCACCGTTCGTGACGACCGCGGCAACCGCCACGAATCCGACATCGTCCTGGTGTGCGCCGGGGCCGCTCACGGCGGTCTGGTCCGCGACCTCGCCGGTGAACTGCCCGTGCGGCGCGTCCGGTTGCAGATGATGCAGACCGAACCGCTCGGTGAGCGGCTCACCACGGCCATCGCCGACGCCGACAGCTTCCGCTACTACCCGGGATTCGCCGGGCCCGCGCTGAACACGCTGCGCGACAATCAACCTCAGCATCGGGTCGCCGACGGGCAGCACATGCAACTGCTGTGCGTGCAACGCCTGCACGGCGGGCTGACGATCGGTGACACCCACGAGTACACCGAACCGTTCGGCTTCGACGTCCACGAGGAGCCTTACACCTACCTCCTCGACGTGGTCGAGGAGTTCCTGGGACGCAAGCTGCCGCCGATCCGGCAGCGCTGGGCCGGCGTCTACAGCCAGTGCCTGGACCCCGAACAGCTCGTGTGCCGCACCGCGCCCGAGGACGATATCTGGGTGATCACCGGCCCGGGTGGGCGCGGTATGACGCTGGGACCGGCCATCGCCGAGCAGACCGCCGACATGATCGGGCTGTAGGGACGAACCGGAACCCGGAGTGAACAACTTGGCGAAGTTGTCACCTCAGGGAGGTTACCGCGCGGTACGCTCGCGCCATGACGGCACGACGGACCGAAGGTCCCAGCCTGGCAGCGCGCGCCAGATGGTTGCTGCGCGCCAAACCCGCAGACCACATGCTGGCACTGAGTGAATGTGCGGCTTCGCTACCGGTGATCGGCAAGCATTTCGAACCGCTCGGCTCCATGACCGCCATGAGCATATGGGGACTGCGGCACCTCCCCGACTTCGTCGCCGCATCGGCGAAGAGCCGGCTGGCGCCCGGCGCGGCCGCGATGCGGCGTGAGGAACGCGAGCAGACCACGGCCGCGGCCGTCGCGGCACTGCGCAATGTCGTCCCACCCGCCGAGCTCGCGGCCGAATGGCCTGCGCCCCAGAACCTGCCCCCGCTGTGGAACGTGTTGGAGCACCGGCGCAGCGTCTACCGCACGTCGGTGCGGTACGGCGACGACCCGGCGCAGTTGCTCGACGTCTGGCGGCCCAAGGAACTGCCCGCGCAGCCGGCCCCGGTGCTGCTGTTCGTCCCCGGGGGCGCGTGGGTGCACGGCAGCCGGGTACTGCAGGGCTACGCGCTCATGTCGCACCTGGCGCAGCAGGGGTGGGTCTGCCTGTCGGTCGACTACCGGGTTTCCCCGCACCACCGCTGGCCCCGCCACATCCACGACGTCAAGGCCGCGATCGCGTGGGCACGCGCCAACGTCGACAAGTTCGGCGGCGACCGGCACTTCATCGCGATCGCGGGCTGCTCGGCGGGCGGACACCTGGCCGCGCTCGCGGGCCTCACGCCCAATCACCCCGAACTGCAGGGCGACCTCCCCGACGGCGCCGATACGTCGGTCGACGCGGTCGTGGGCATCTACGGGCGCTACGACTGGGAGGACCGTTCGACGGTCGAACGTGAGCGGTTCGTCGATTTCCTCGAGCGCGTCGTCGTCAAACGGTCCATCGAGCGGCATCCCGAGATCTTCCGCCTGGCTTCGCCGATCGCGCAGGTCCATGCCGACGCGCCGCCGTTTTTGGTCGTGCACGGCTCGGCCGACACCGTCATCCCCGTCGCGCAGGCACGCAGCTTCGTCGACCGTCTCGGTGCGGCATCGCGCGCTCCCGTCAGCTATCTTGAGCTGCCCGGGGCCGGACACGGCTTCGACATGACCGACGGCGCCAGAACCGGGGCCATGGCCACGGCGATTGGGCTCTTCCTCAAGGAGATTCACCGAAATCGAACGCGCAACACAGCAAAAGCGGTTATATAGACACCTCCGCGGGGGAGGTGTGGCATGCAACGGTTGAGCGGGTGGGACGCGTTCCTGCTGTACAGCGAGACCCCCAACGTGCACATGCACACGTTGAAGATCGCGATCATCGACCTCGAAGGCATCGGTGACCGCACGTTCGGTGTCGAGGATTTCCGCAAGGTGCTCCGCGGGCGGCTGCACAAGCTCGACCCGTTCCGGTTCCAGCTCGTCGACATTCCGTTCAAGTTCCACCACCCGATGTGGCGCGAGAACTGCGACGTCGACCTCGAATACCACGTGCGGCCCTGGCAGGTGCGCGCGCCGGGCGGGCGCCGCGAACTCGACGAGGCAATCGGGGAGATTGCCGGCACGCCGCTGGACCGCAGCAGGCCGCTGTGGGAGATGTACTTCGTGGAGGGCCTCGCGGGCGGCCGCATCGCGGTGGTCAACAAGATCCACCACGCACTGGCAGACGGTATCGCGTCGGCCAACCTGCTGGCCCGTGGCATGGATCTGCGGGAAGGCCCGCAACGCGACCGCGACTCCTATGTCACCGACCCCGAACCCTCCAAGGGTGAGCTCGTGCGGACCGCGTTCGCCGACCACATGCGCCAGATCGGGCGGATTCCCGCGACGATCCGTTACACCGCGCAGGGCGTGGCGCGCGTGCGCCGAAGCAGCCGCAAGCTCTCCCCGGAACTCACGCGTCCGTTCACGCCGCCGCCGAGCTTCATCAACCACATGATCACGTCGAAGCGCAAATTCGCGACAGCGACCATCGCGCTCGCCGATGCGAAGGAGACCAGCAAGAAGCTGGGGATCACGCTCAACGATCTGGTGCTGGCGATGTCCTCGGGTGCGTTGCGCACGCTGCAGCTCCGCTACGACGGCCGCGCCGATCACCCGCTGCTGGCGTCGGTGCCGATGAGCTTCGATTTCTCACCGGATCGTATCTGGGGCAACAGGTTCAGCGGAGTGCTGGTGGCCCTGCCCGTCGACGTCGCCGACACCGGTGAACGGGTGCGCCGCACGCGCGAGGCCGCGAACCTCGCCAAGGAGAGCCATCAGCTCATCGGCCCCGAACTCGTCGCGCGCTGGGCCGCGTACATGCCGCCCGTGCCGGTCGAGGCGCTGTTCAAGCGCCTGTCCAGCAAGGACGGGCAGAACAAGGTGCTCAACCTCAACATCTCGAACGTCCCGGGCCCTCGTGAACGCGGCAAGGTCGGTGGCGCGACGGTGACCGAGTTGTACTCGGTGGGGCCGATCACTGCGGGCAGCGGTCTGAACATCACGGTGTGGAGTTACGTCGATCAGCTCAACATCTCGGTGATCTCCGACGACGCCACCGTAGACGATCCGCACGAGGTGACCGACGCCATGCTTGACGAGTTCCGCGAGATCCGCAGGACCGCAGGGCTTTCCGAGAAGCTGACCGTGGTCGAGACCGCGATGCCGCAGTAGGTTCAGCGGATCGGTTCGTCGCCGAGCACGGTGGTGCGCAGCATGTGCCGCGGCGAGTCGGGCTCGTACGGTGCGGCGCGGTGCAGCACGCCCTGGTTGTCCCAGATGACGGTGTCGCCGACGGACCATTTGTGGCTGTACACCTTGTCGGGCGTGGTGGTGCGGGCCAGCAGTCCGTCGAGCAGGGCGCGGCCCTCGTCACGGTCCATGCCGACGATGTGATCCGCGGATGCGCCCAGCACCAACGACTTCCGCCCGTTGCGGTGCGTCCACACCAGCGGGTTCTCGTGTGTCGGGCGCGCGGCCCACCGCCTGCGCTGCTCGGCTGTCGGGTCGGGATAGACCCGTCGCTGCGAGGCCTCCAGCGAGTGGACGACGCGTAACCGGGCGTAGCGCTGCTTCTCGTCGGCGTCGAGGGACTCGTAGGCCGCGTAGGCGTTGGCGAACTCGGTCTCCCCGCCGCGCGCGGCGACCTCGATCGCGGACAGCACTGTGGCCTTCTGCGGGCACTCGTCGTTCAGTGGTGTGCAACCGTCGATGTGCCAGTCGAACGTGGCCTTGAGGTACTCGGCGGCCTTGTTCTTGGTCTGGTCGAGTGTGATCGGGTAGATGCCCGACACCGGGTGATGGCCGTCGGCGGACCGGTCGACCTCACCGAGATGCTGCGAGAATGCCACCTGCGCTTCGGGTTCCAGGTACAAACCGCGGAACACCAGCACGCCGTTGTCCTCGAGCGCGTCGAGCACGGCCGCGGCGATACCGTCGTCGGTGGCCAGCCGTTCGGAATCGATGCCGACCACCTCGGCACCCACCGAGGCGGTCAGTTTGTTGATGGTCAGCACGCTCATCGGCGCGTCCTTTCGGGTTCGGTACAGCTCAAGGCGTGGGCTCCCCGGTGCGCACCATGACGGCGTCGGCCGCGTCGACCGGCGCCGGTTGGTGCATGATCTCGACCGCCATCGCGACCATGATCAGCGAGTAGATCAGGTGCAGAAGATTGACGGCGTCGTCGGGCATGTCGTCGAGCGGGTACTTGTCGCAGTACTCGATCGCCTCTTCGAGGCGTGGAAAGAACGCGTCGTAGAAGTCGTGCAGTTGCGGCATGGAGCTGCTCACCCGCCGCTCCCACCGCGCGGTTTCGGTTGCCAGGCACCAGGTCTCGGCGTAGGGCTCGAGCTCGGCGAAGGCACTGGGGAGACGCGCCACGTCACACCCCCGCCGGTGCGGGCTCGCGCTGGTACGCCTCGACCCAGTCGACCGCGACCTTGTGCAGGTGACGCACCAGGATCTCCTGGTCGTTGAGCGGGTAGTCGCCGATGACGTCGTATTCGAGTGCGGCCTGGGTGCCGCCCAGCATCCCGGCGTCCTGCAGCGCGAACTCCTTGAGGACCACCGCGGCCACCTCGTGCTCGATGCGTTCGCGCACGGTGCGCGCCGGGTGGAAATAGGTGAACGCCTCGTAGCGGTGTGTGTTGTGCGACGTCGGCCAGTACCGGTAGAGCAGGTACCAGCCTCCGTAGATCAGGATCTCGATGTTCGGGAAAATCTGGAAGTTGCTGATGCCCCACGGTTCGATACCGCCCGGGTTGAGCCCGGTGGGCAGCTTCCCGATGTCCGGTGTGCGCCAGGGACCCACGAGACCGCTCTGGGTGGCCCGTTCGATCGGGTACATGTACTCAGGAGCGAGCAGCCAGCGACGGGTTCCCGCCGTGGACACCAGGCGGTGCGGTCCGTCGATCTGGAAATGTCCACAGGTGAAGCCCGCGTTGGGGTCCCGGACCTCGGGTGGCACCTGCTGGGTGTGCAGCGACGGGACGTGGTAATACTCCTGGAACGCGTCGGCGAAGATCTTCCAGTTGCTGTTGTTGTGCGCGACCCAGTCGTAGCGTTCGGTGAGTTTCTCGAAGGGGTAGTCGTCGAGTCCGGTCACCATGGGACCGAGGAACTCCCGAAGGCTCTGGCGCGGGGTGGTGTCGAAGTTCACGAACACGAACCCGGCCCACACGTCGCAGTGCACCTCTGCCAGACCGAGCTCGGTCGCGTCGAAGCCGGTGAACCGGTCGGCGTCGGGTGCGGCGATCAGCGACCCGTCGAGGCCGTAACGCCATCCACAGTGCCCGCACGCGAATTCGGCTCCGGTGTTGCGCAGTTCGGTCGCGCGGAAGTCGGGTGCGGCGACGGTGTGTCCGCGGCGCCTGCAGACGTTGTGGAACGCGCGGATCCGGCCGTCGGTGCCCTTGACCAGCAGCAGCGACGCATCGGCGGCCTCGACCCGGCGCGTGATGTAGCTGCCCGCGTCGGGCGTCTCCTCGACGCGGCTGATGTTGAGCCAGGCGCGCTTGAAGATCGCCTCGCGCTCCAAGGCGTAGAACTCGCGGGAGGTGGAGTCGCGGAACGAGATCGGTCCGGTGCCCAGTTCTGGATAGTGCTCGGTCCAGGACCCTTCGGCCGGTTTGGGCCACTTGGTCGCCATGTGAACCTCCGTGTGCGTGGGTGGATGGGATAGCGCGTGTCACATGACCGAGCCGCCGTTGACGCCGAGGGTCTGCCCCGTGATGAAGCCGGCCTCTTCCGAGCACAGGAATCCCACTGCCGCGGCGATGTCGGCCGGTGCGCCGAGCCTGCCGAGCGGGATGTTGGCGGCGATGGTTTCGTTGGGCGGAAGGTACCCCGCGGCCTGCGATGCGTGCTGCATGGGCGTCTCGATACCCGACGGTGGAATGTTGTTCACCGTGATGCCGTGCTTGGCGTATTCGCGCGCAAGGGATTTGGTCAACGTCAACAGCGCGCCCTTGGATGCCGCGTAGTGCGCGGCGAAGGGCGTTCCGCGCTGCGCGCTGGACGACGAGATCAGCACGATGCGGCCCCAGCCGGCGTCCACCATGTCGGGCAGCGCGACCTGACAGCACCGGAACGTGCCGCTGAGGTTCACGTCGATCATCTGTGCCCACGACTGTTCGGTGATGTCGGCGAACGACGCGTAGCCGAACATGCCCGCGCTGGTGACCAGGATGCCGACGGCGCCCAGCTCGCTGCGGACCTTGGCGAATGCCTCCTCGACCGCGGCACGGTCGGTCACATCGGCGCCTACCGCGAACGCGGTCACGCCCTCGGATCGGAGATGGTCGGTGACGCGTTGTGCGGCATCGACATCGACGTCGAGCACCGCGACCTTGTGGCCGCGCCTGCCGAGTTCGTGGCAGGTCGCCTCACCCATGCCCGACGCGCCACCGGTCACCACCGCCACCCGGTTCATTCGTACACCACCTTCACCGTGTGACTCGTGGGCAGTGCCTGACACGTCACCACCCAGCCCTCGGCGATCTCGTCGTCGTCGAGCGCGTCGTTGTTCAACAGCCGTGCACTGCCTTCCACCACCTGTCCGATGCACGTCCCGCACGTGCCGACCTCACATGAGGACGGGGCCTTGAGCCCGGCCAGTCGGGCGGTCTGCAGCAGCGTCGTACCGGCCCGGTAGGGCTGTGTGACGGTGGTGCGCCCCAGGACGATGGTGACCTCCTCGGTGGCAGCGGATTCCGCCTCGACCGCAGGATCGGCAGGGGTGACCGTGAAACGCTCCAGGTGCACACGCTGCGCCGGCACGCCCGCGTCGAGCAGGACGCGTTCGACGGTGTCCATGAACGGGGCCGGTCCACAGATGTAGAAGTCGGCCTCCGCGGTGGAAACCGTGCTGGCGCCGAGGAATTCGGTGATGTGCCGCGCCGAAACCACGCCGTCGCGGGTATCGAGATGGTGGTGTACGTGCAGGCGGTCGCTGTGGGAGTCGGTGAGCCGGGTCAGCGCGTCGCGGAAGATCACCGAGTCGGCATCGCGGTTGGCGTAGAACATCCGGACCCGCCGGCCGGTGGTGGCGAGCGTCGTGTTCACCAGTGAGAACACCGGTGTCACACCGCTGCCGCCCGCGAACGTGACCACGTCGCGGTCGGCCGTGGTGAGCACGAAGCGCCCGTCGGGTGGGGCGGTGAGCAACCGGTCGCCCGCTGCGGCGGTGTCGTTGATCCAGTTCGACACCACGCCGTCGCGGTCACGTTTGACGGTGATCCGCAGGTCGGGGCCCACGTGTGGCGACGACGACATCGAATAGCAGCGGCGGTGTTCCACGCCGCGGATCGTGGTCTTGACGGTGACGAACTGCCCTGCCGTATAACGGAATCGGTCTTCGATCAGCTCGGGGACATCGAGGATCAGCGAAACCGCGTCGGTGGTCTCGCGGATGACGTCTTTGACCCGCAGCGGCGTGAAACCGTCGGCGTCGGTGAGACCGGCGGGTTCGTCGAGGGGTGCGGTCGATGTCTCCATCGCGGCCACAGTATCAAGTACTTGTCATTCACCTCAAGGCTTGGCCGCACACCGAAAAACCGGGAAACTACATCGGGTCGACGTGATCGGCCTGCACGGTGTGGCCCGTGCCCTGCTCGATCACACGCCTCAGCAGGTCGCGCAGCTGCTCCTGCTCGTCACGTGAGAGCACCCCGAACACACGGTCGTGCGCGGCGATGGCGTCGGAAACCACCGAAGAGGCGACCGCGCGCCCCTCTTCGGTGAGGAACACCTGCAGGATGCGCGCGTGCTGCGGATCCTGCTTGCGCTCCACCAGCCCGCGCTTCTCCAGTGCGGTCAGGGCCAGTTGCACGCCCTGCGGCGTGATCAGCAGGCGCCGCGCCAGTTCGGCGCCGGACAACCCGGGCTCGTTGCTCAGCTGGCGCAGGACACCGATCTGGGCGGTGCTGACACCGTGGTCCTTGACGGCGTCGTTGACCGCGGTGAGCGAGAAGTAGAACGCTTGTTTGAGCCACCACAAGGTGTTGTCGGTGAGTTCCATGCCCGTCTCCTGCCGTGCGTCAACTCGACGCTAGCGCACCGCGGCGTCCGACGGCTCGCGGTGTTTGACAACCGCGCCGTCCTTCATCACGAACGAGACGTCGAGTATCGCGGAGATGTCGGTGCTCGGGTCGCCGGGCACGGCGACGACGTCGGCGAGGTATCCGGGTGCCAGCCGGCCCAGCTCGTCGGAGGCATCCACCAACTCCGCGGCGACCACGGTCGCGGCCTGCAGCGCCTGCATCGGGGTCATGCCGCGTTCGACCAGCGCGCACAGTTCCTTGGCGTTCTGCCCGTGCGGTATGGCCGGTGCGTCGGTGCCGCACGCGATCCGGACACCGGCCGCAATCGCCTTAGGCAGCATGGCTTTTGCACGTGGGAAGACATCGAGTGCCTTCTTGCGCAGTTCGGGGGCGATGCGGTCGATCGCCATGGCATCGGTCAAATACGTCGTCGACACCAGGAACGTGCCGTGGTCGACCATCATCTGGATGGTCTCGTCGGTAGCGAGGAACCCGTGCTCGATGCAGTCGATACCCGCGCGGATACAGGCCTGGATCGCGGTGTCACCGACCGCGTGCGCGGCGACCTTGACCCCGGCGCGGTGCGCCTCGTCGGCGATCGCGGCGAGTTCGGCGTCGCCGTACTGCTGGGCGCCGGGAGCCGTGCTGTGTGACATCACGCCACCCGAGGCCGACACCTTGATCAGCCTGGCGCCGTGGCGGATCTGGTAGCGCACACACGCGATGACATCCGGAACTCCGTTGGCGATGCCTTCGGCCACCGACAGCGGCATGATGCCCGGCGCCAGTCGCTGGAACACCGTGGGATCGAGGTGACCGCCGTACGGCGTGACGGCATGCCCGGCGGGGTGGATGCGTGGCCCCTGATGCCAGCCCTGATCTATTGCGCGCTGCAACGCCACGTCGAGCAGATAGCCGCCGGTCTTGACCATCAGACCCAGGTTGCGGACCGTGGTGAAACCGGCCTGCACCGTGGTGCGCGCGTTGACCGCGCCCCGCAGCGTCCGGTACGCCGGATCGTCCTGCACACCGTGCATCGGCGACGGCAGCCCTTCCGGGCCGCCGATGAGCAGGTTCAGTTCCATGTCCATCAGGCCCGGCAGCAGGGTGACGTCGCCGAGATCGATGACGGCCGCGGTATCCGGCAGCGGCGCAGCGGGATTCACCTCGGTGATCCGGTTGCCCTCGATGACCACGACGGCCGGTGCGCGGACCACGCCTGCGGCGACGTCGACCCAGCGCGCCGCGCGCAGTACGGTCTGCGTCACGGAACGGGCTCGGCGACGCAATCCAGCCAGGTCGCCCCCGAATCGGGCACGCGTGGCTGCTTCCAGCACTCCACCGGGAACGACACCGTCACCATCGAATACAGCAGGTGCAGCAGGTTCAGCACGTCCTCGGGCAGGTCATCGAGCGGGAACTTGTCGCAGTAGCTGATCGCCTCCTCGGCGCGTGGGGTGATCGCGTCGTAGAAGGCCTGGATCTCGGTCATGGTGCTCGCCAACCGTTTTGCGTAACGTTCGGGCTCACTGCCCAGGCACCAGCCGGAAAACGGCTCCAGATCGGCGAATTCGGGCGGCAGCTTGTTCGGCACCTTGTCGGGCACGGATCACACTCCTGCGGTCTTGCGCTGGTAGTCCTCGATCCAGGCTGCGGTCTCGTAGTGCAGGTGCCGCAGCAGGATCTCCTGGTCGCACAGCAGGAACTCCTCGACCACGCGCGTCTCGATCATGCTCTGGGTGGCTTCGAGGGTGTTGGCGTCCTGCAGGCCGTACTCCTTGAACGACGCCGCCGCGAGTTCCTGCGCGAGCCGCTCACGCGGCGTGCGTGCCTGTGGGAAATACAACGTGCACTCGAAGGTGTGGGTGTTGTACGACGTCGGCCAGTAGTGGTACGTCAGGTACCAGCCCTGCCCCCAGAACAGCATCACGAAGTTGGGGAACAGCTGGAAGCTGTCCAGACCCCACGGATCACACTTGGCGGGGTTGAGACCCACGGGCATCTCGCCGAGGTCGGGCTTGTCCCACGGGCCGAAAAGCCCGCTCTGGCAGATGTCCTCGATGGGTTTGCGCATCTCGTCTGGCATCTCCCACGCACGCACCCCCGAGGTGCTCACCAACCGGTGCGGTCCCTCGATGCGGTAGTGCGGTGCCTCGAAACCGGCCTCGGCCGCGGCCCTGCTGTAGGCGGTGGGCGACTGGTTCGCGTGCAGCACAGGTGCGTGGTAGAACTCCTGGAACGCGTCCATGTAGAGCTTCCAGTTCGCCTTGACCTCGGAGCGGTAGGTGAACCGCGAGGTCAGTTTGTCGAACGGATAACCCTCCAGGTTGGTGATCATCGGACCGAGGAAATCGCGCAGCGACTGTTCGGGTTCCTTCGCGAAGTTCACGAAGATGAAGCCCTCCCACACCTGGCAGTGCACCGGCACCAGGCCGTAGCGGCTCTTGTCGAGGTCGAAGAACTCCTCTTCCTGCTGCACGAACGTCAGGTCGCCGTCCAGGTCGTACCGCCAGGCGTGGTACTTGCACGTGAACTGGCGGCACACGCCGCTGGTCTCCTGCTGTGGCAGGTCGTCCCACACCAGCTTGTTGCCGCGGTGGCGGCAGACGTTGTGGAAGGCGTTGATCTTCCCGGACTTGTTGCGCACCACGATGATCGAGGTGTTGGCGGCCTTCATCGCCTTGGTGAAGTAGCTGCCCTTGCGTGGAAGCAGTTCGACGCGACCGACGTTCAGCCATGCCCGTTTGAAGATCGCCTGCCGTTCCAGTTCGTAGATCTCCGGGCTGATCGAGTCCTCGTAGGACACCGGGCCGGTGCCCAGTTCGGGATAGTGCTGCGTCCAACTGCCTTCAGCCGGTTTGGGAAACCGCGCCATACCCGCTCCTCCGCGATGCGTTCGATGATGCCGGCGTGTGGCTGGGGCACGCCGGTGCGAGATTCGAAGTTGACGGTAGACCGCGGTTTCGTCAATAACAAGTAGTTGATACTCTGGAACCGCGAAGGCGGGAGAATGCAGTGGACCAGCATCTCGGGAGTATCTCGGCGTCGAGGCCGGCTGTGCGCTCGCGTGTGGCCGCGGCCGCAGGTCCATCGCCGTCGCGGCTCACGGTGATCGAAAGGTTGACATGACGATCCACACCTCGCAGCGAACCCCGGCCGCCGAGCGCATCGCCGTGCGCTGCGTCGACTCCGACGTTCATCCGGTGCCGCGCCGCGGTGTGCTGGGGGAGTACATCCCCGAGCCGTGGCGCAGCAGGTACTTCGGCACGCACGACGTCGGCGAGCTGATCTACTACGACGCCCCCGACTACGCACACGCCTACGCGATGCGCGTCGACACGTTCCCCTCCGACGGCGAATTCGCGGGCAGCGATCCCGATCTCGCGTTCCGCCAGCTCATCATGGAAGCCGGCGCCGACATCGCGATCCTGGAACCCGCGGCGTACTCGGCGCACATCCCCGAGGCCAACCATGCGATGAACTGCGCACTCAACGACTGGCAGGCCAACCACTGGCTCGACAGCCACAACAACTGGCACGAGCGCTGGCGCGGTTCGATCTGCCTGGCCGTCGAGGCACCGGAACTCGCGGCGCAGGAGATCGAACGGTGGGCCGGGCACCCGTATTTCGCGCAGTGCCTCATCAAGGCCGAACCGCGCCCGTCCTGGGGCGACCCGAAGTACGACCCGCTGTGGGCCGCGGCCACCAAACACGACATCGTGGTGAGCTGCCACCTGTCACGCGGTGAATACGACGAACTGCCCACCCCACCGGTCGGATTGCCCAGCTACAACCACGATTTCATGGTCACGTACTCGTTGCTGGCGGCCAACCAGGTGATGAGCCTGATCTTCGACGGTGTGTTCGACCGGTTCCCGACGCTGCGCATCGTGTTCGTCGAGCACGCGTTCACCTGGATCCTGCCGCTCATGTGGCGAATGGACGCGATCTACGAGCGCCGCAAGTCGTGGATGGACATCAAGCGCAAACCCAGCGAGTACGTCAAGGACCACATCAAGTTCACGACGCAACCGCTGGATTACCCCGAGGACAAGACCGAACTGTCGCGGGCCTTCGAGTGGATGGAGTGCGAGAAGATCCTGCTGTTCTCCTCGGATTACCCGCACTGGACGTTCGACGATCCACGCTGGCTGGTCAAGCACCTGCCCGAACATGCACGTGAGGCCGTGATGTTCCGCAATGGCATCGAGACCTACAAGCTGCCGGACACCGTGCCGGTGCTCGAAGGACAGGTCCGCGTCTTCTGAGTCTCATGGGCGCAGGACAGCGCCCGGGTTGAGGATGCCGAGCGGGTCCAGGGCGTCCTTGACGCGGCGCGTCACCCACATCACGTCGTCGCCGAGTTGCTTTGGCAGCCAATCTCTCTTGAGCCTGCCGACGCCGTGCTCACCGGTGATGGTGCCGCCCATCGCGATCGCGAGGTCCATGACCTCGCTGAAGGCGCGTTCGGCCCTGGCCTGCGATTCGGCATCGTCGGGATCGAAAACCACGACGGGGTGGGTGTTTCCGTCGCCCGCATGCGCGACGACGCAGATCAGCACGTCGCACTCGGCGGAGATCCGGTTGATGCCTGCCAGCAGGGCGGGCAGCGTCGGGATGGGCACCGTGACGTCTTCGAGCAGCACCGTACCCAGTTGCATGAGTGCCGGCGCGACCAGGCGTCTCGCGGCCGTGAAACCGGCGCCTTCTGCTGGGTCATCGGTCGCGAAAACCTCGCTGGCACCTGATTTTTCGCACGCCTCGACGATGTGTGCCACCTCGGACGCGGCATCACCCGGCGCGTCGGACTGGACCAGCAGCAGCGCCTGCGCCGACCGGTCCAGACCCATGCGGCCGTAGTCCTCGACGGCGTTGATGGACGCGTGGTCCATCAGCTCGAGCATGGCCGGCCGCACCGATGCCGTGATGGCCACGACCGCGTTGGCCGCATCCTTCACCGTGTCGAACATCGCGACCACGGTGGACGGCGACGCCTGGGCCGGAATCAGCCGCAGGGTGACCTCGGTGATCACCCCGAGAATGCCCTCCGAACCGACGAACAGTTTGGTCAGGGACAGGCCCGCAACGTCTTTGAGTCGCGGACCGCCGAGTGTCACGGCCGTGCCGTCGGCGAGCACCACCTGCATGCCGAGGACGTAGTCGGTGGTGACGCCGTACTTCACGCAGCACAGGCCGCCCGCGTTGGTGGCGGCGTTGCCGCCGATCGAGGAGATGTCGACCGAGGCCGGATCCGGCGGATACCACAGGCTGTGCTCTGCTGCGGCCTGCTTGACCTCGGCGTTCAGCGCGCCGGGTTGCACGACGGCCACGCGGGTCGCCGGGTCGATCCGGATCGCACGCATGCGCTCGGTGCTCAGGACGACGCATCCGTCGACTGCGCTCGCGCCGCCGGAGAGCCCCGACCCGGCGCCCCTGGGGACCACCGCGACGCGATGACGCGTCGCCCACCGCATGACGCTCTGCACATCGGCGGTGCAGGTCGCCCGGACCACGGCGCGCGGACGGCCCGCGAGTGGATCGGCGGCGGCGTCACGGCGATATCCCTCGATCTGGTCGGGATCGGTGAGCAGCGCGTGGGCAGGCAGGTCAGCAGCCAGTTCGGCCAGGGCGGGGTCCACATCCGCCAGGGTTGCGTCCACGCGGCCAGTGTAGGCGCGTGATGGGCGAACGGAATTTTTCCGACATCCCTGGGTTGGACCGGGGGATGAGACGTTGGGAAATGGACGGTATCGGGCGCAATCTGCTCCAGCTGCGTGAGGTCGCGATCCCCGAGCCGGCACACGGCGAGATCCTGGTCCGGGTTTCGGCCGTGGCCCTCAACCACCGCGACAAGATGGTGACCGAGAACGGCAGAGGGCTGCAGCTCACCTATCCGTTCACGCCGGGCTCCGATCTGGCGGGAACCGTGGTGGCCCTCGGCGACGGCGTGCAGCGGTTCGCCGTCGGCGACCGGGTGATCTCGAACTTCGTCCCCGAGTGGCTCGACGGTGTGCGGCCCGGGGACGCCCGCACCCTGCCCTACCGGACCCTGGGTGGTCACCATCCCGGCGTGCTCGCCGAATACGTGGCCTTCCCGGAGGACTGGTTCGTGCGCGCTCCGTGGTCACTCGGTGATGCCGAGGCGGCCACACTGCCCTGTTCGGGGCTCACTGCGTGGTTCGCGTTGGTCGAGCGTGGTCGGGTGCGCGCAGGAGAGACGGTCCTGGTCGAAGGCACCGGAGGCGTCGCGCTGTTCGCGCTCGCCATCGCCAAGATCCACGGCGCCGAGGTGATCGTCTCGGCCAGTGCGAACAATCTCGCCCGCGCGCGTGAACTGGGCGCCGACCACGTCATCGACAGGCGGCGCGAGGACTGGACCGACGCGGTCCTGACGCTCACGGCCGATCGCGGTGTGGACCACGTGCTGGAGATCGTCGGCGGCAGCCACCTGGCCGAGGCCGTGCAGGTGAGCGCCATCGGCGGGCAGATCCACCAGATCGGCGCGCTGGAAGGCTTCGAGATCTCGACCCCGGTGATGCCGTTGATGCTGAAGGGCATCACGGTCAACGGTATCGGGACCGGGCACCGCCGCGCACTCGAAGACATGGTGCGTGCGGTCGACGCGGCGGGACTCAAACCCGTGATCGACACGCGTTACCGCTTCGAGGATCTGCACGCCGCGCTCGACCATCTGGACCGCGGACCGTTCGGCAAGCTCGTCCTGGAAACCTAGCGGTTCTGTGCCACACCGCGTTTGGCGAGCACCCAGTTGAGGAACTTCTCGACCGCATCGGCAGTGAAATGCCCGTGCGGCGAGCCGAAGAAGTCGAAAGCGTGCTGGGCGTGCGGAATCTCGGCGTAGACCACGGGGGAGTTCGACACCTCCCGCAGCGCGGCGACGAAGTCGCGTCCCTCGACCACCGGGATCAACGAGTCGTTGGTGCCGTGCAGCACGAAGAACGGCGGCGCATCGGGGCGCACGAGCATGATCGGTGACGCGTCGCGGTACAACTCGGCATTGCCGTCGAGCGGGCGCTTGACGATGAGCCGCTCCAGGATCTCCATGAACTCGGTACGGCCGGGGCCGGTGGTGCTGTACCAGTCGTAGCGGCCGTACACCGGGACCGCGGCCACCACGGAGGTGTCGGCGTCCTCGAAACCCGGCTGCCACTTGGGGTCGTTCGGGGTCAGCGCGGCCAGCGCCGTGAGGTGCCCACCCGCCGAACCGCCGGTGATGCAGACGGATTCGGGATCGCCACCGAAGTCGGCGATGTTGGCCTTCACCCATGCCAGCGCCTGCTTGACGTCGACGATGTGATCGGGCCAGCTGTGCTTCGGGCTGATCCGGTAGCCGATCGACACACAGATCCAGCCCTGCTCGGCGAGATGGCTCATGAGCGGGTACGACTGAGGCCTGCGCATCCCGATCATCCACGCGCCACCGGGCACCTGCAGCAGCACCGGCGCCTTCCCGTCGCGGGGCAGGTCGGGCCGCATCCAGATGTCAGCCAGGTTGGCGCGGTGCGGGCCGTACCGCACGGTCGTGGTCGCGTAGCGGTGCCGGGCCCACGATGTGCGGATGACGCCGCCGGGGCGGCGGGCACGGCGGGCCACCGCGTAGTCGGCGCCCAGCGCCGAGCGCAGCGGTTCCTCGAAGAACCGGCGCGACGTGCGGTTGCGGCGGTGCACGATGTACAACAGGGCCCACGCGACGGCCTTGAGAAGCAACGAGATCCGCCCCGGCGTCGTACGGTAGTCACCGCGCACCGCGCGGCGGAGCGCGTCGAGCGCCGAAACGGTCGTTATCAGCGGTCCGTTCTCGGAGGTGGGCCAGCCGAACGCGAACGCCACCACCGTCGAATAGCCTTTGCGGCCGAACGGTTTCACGGCGTTGACGGCGTTGAGCACCTCCGCCGACGCGGTGAGCAGCGGTTTAGCCATTCACCTTCTCCTGCAGCTCCCGGCGCGCGATCTTTCCGGTGCTGTTGCGGGGAAGCTCGTCGAGGATCGTGATGTCGCGCGGCACTTTGTAATTCGCGAGGTTGTCGCGGACATGCGATTTCAGGTCGTCGACGGTCGCGTCGCCGGACAGCACCACGAACGCCGCGAGTCGCTGACCGAACTGCTCGTCGTCCACGCCGATCACGGCGGCCTCGGCGACCGCCGGGTGCGTGGTGAGCACCTTCTCGACTTCGATGGGGTAGACGTTCTCGCCACCGGAGACGATCATCTCGTCGTCGCGGCCGACGACGAACAACCGGCCTGCCTCGTCGAGACGGCCCACGTCGCCGGAACACATGAAGCCCTCGTGGAAGTCCTTGGTGGTGCCCGACGTGTAGCCGTCGAACTGCGTCGAGTTGCGCACGTAGATCGTGCCCACCTCGCCTGTCGGCAGATCACGCAGATCGCCGTCGAGGATCCGGATCTCGGTGCCCTCGGCGGGTCTGCCCGCGGTGTCGGGCGCGGCGCGCAGGTCGGCCGGTGTGGCGGTGGCGATCATGCCGGCCTCGGTGGCGTTGTAGTTGTTGTAGATGACGTCGCCGAAGCGGTCCATGAACGCGATGACGACGTCGGGACGCATCCGCGATCCGGAGGCTGCCGCGAATCGCAGGGAGCGCCCGTCGTAGCGGTTCAGCACGTCCTCGGGCAATTCCATGATGCGATCGAACATCACCGGCACCACACACAGGCCCGTGGCGCGATGGCGGTCGACGAGTTCCAGCGTCGCTTCCGGGTCGAACTTGCGGCGCGTGATGATGGTGCACGCCATCGACGCCGCGAATGCCAGCTGCGAGAAGCCCCAGGCGTGGAACATCGGCGCGACGATCACCACGGGTTCCTCGGCACGCCACGGTGTGCGGTCCAGGATGGCCTTGAGGATCTCGGGTCCGCCGCCGGAATGCTTGGCGCCCTTGGGAGTCCCGGTGGTTCCCGACGTCAGCAGGATCACCTTGCTCTTCTGGCCGCCTCGTTGCGGTTGCCTGCCCGCGAACTTCTCGGTGAGCGCGGCGACCGTGACGTCGTGTGCTGCGGTGTCGGTCCAGGCCAGGATGCGGGTGGGCGCTTCGGAGGCCCCTGCGAGCGCGCGGTCGACGGTTTCGGTGAACTCCTCGTCGTAGATGACGGCATCGACCTTCTCGCGGCTCACCACCTCGGCCAGCGCCGGTCCGGCGAACGACGTGTTGAGCAGCAGGACGTCGGCACCGATACGGTTGGCCGCGATCAACGACAACACGAACCCGCGATGGTTGCGGGCCATGATGCCAAGCACTTTCGGGGCGCCGCCGGAAAGAGCCTGCAGGCCCGCCGCGAGCGCATCGGCCTGCTGGTCGATCTCGCGCCAGGTGAGCGTGCCGAGTTCGTCGACCAGGCCGGGGCGGTCGGTACACCGCTGCGCGGCGCTCGCGAAACCCGATGTGACGCTCATGTTCTCGCGCGCCATCGCCGCGACGATGCGCAGGTATTTGTCGGGGCGCAGCGGCGCGATCAGCCCGGCGCGGCGCATGGTGGTGACCATGCCGACGGTGTCGATCAACGGGTCGGTGATCCGGTCGAGAAGTCCCATGCCGATCAGCCGATCACCGGGAAGCGCCGCTGCTCGGCGAGTTCGTCGAGGGCCTGCTGCATGACGTGGCGCACGTGGGCGTCGACCTCGTCGATGTCGGGGTCCTCACCGAACTCTGCGGTGATGTCGATGGGCGGCAGGGTCTTCATCACGATCTTCGACGGCAACGGCACGTTGAGCGGCAGCACGGCCGACAGCCCGAACGGGAAGCCGAACGACACCGGCACGATCTTGGTGCGCGCCAGTCGCGCGATCGGGCCCAGGGCCTTGGCCACCGCGGTGCCGCGCGACAGGAACAGCTGTGTCTCCTGGCCACCCACACCGACCATCGGGACGATCGGGACGCCGGCGTTGAGCGCGGCCCGCACATACCCGGTGCGTCCGGCGAAATCGATCTTGTTGGCCGCCAGCGTCGGGCGGTACACGTCGTAGTCGCCACCCGGGAACACGACGACGACGCCGCCGGAGCGCAGCGCCTCGTCGGCGTTCTCGTGGTTGGCCCGGATGAAGCCCGTCTTCTTGAAGAAGTCCGCGGTCGGGCCGGTCATGAGCATGTCGTGGCTCAGCGTGTACACCGGACGGTCGTAGCCGAACCTCTCGTAGAAGCCTGTCGCGAACACCGGCACATCCATGGGGAAGAGCCCGCCGGAGTGGTTCGAGACCACCAGGGCCCCGCCATTGGGGAACGTGTCGAGGCCGTGCACCTCGGCGCGGTGATACCCCTTGATCAGCGGGCGCAGCCAGCCCATGACCTTCTCGGTGAGGTCGGGATCCCACTTGGTGATCTCACCTGGGTCGACATCGGTAGCGGCCACGGGGGTCCCCCTGACGTGAATTGGAACGTGTTCTAGTTCTCCATCCTACTTGACCTGAACTGCTGTCGAGGTTGGACGATGGCAGGCATGGCGATGGACCTCGGCGGATATCTCACGCGGATCGGCCTCGACGGGCGGCCACGTCCCGATCTCGGCACATTGCACGCGATCGTCGCGGCCCACAACCGCTCGATCCCGTTCGAGAACCTCGACCCGCTGCTCGGCATCCCGGTGGCCGACCTGAGTGCCGAGGCCCTGTTCGCCAAGCTCGTGGACCGCCGCCGTGGCGGGTACTGCTACGAACACAACGGCCTGCTCGGCTACGTACTGGAGGAACTGGGCTTCGAGGTGGAGCGCCTGTCCGGACGGGTGGTGTGGATGCGGGCCGACGACGCACCACTGCCCGCCCAGACCCACAACGTGCTGTCGGTCGCGGTGCCGGGCGCCGACGGCCGGTACCTGGTCGACGTGGGCTTCGGCGGACAGACGCTGACCTCGCCGATCCGGCTTGAGGCCGGCCCGGTGCAGCAGACCCGCCACGAGCCCTACCGGCTCACCCGGCACGGTGACGACCACACGCTGGCAGCCCAGATACGCGGCGAGTGGCAACCGCTGTACATGTTCACCACCGAACCGCGCCCGCGCATCGACCTCGAAGTCGGAAGCTGGTACGTCTCGACGCATCCGGGGTCGCATTTCGTCACCGGACTCACGGTCGCCTTGGTCACCGAAGACGCGCGGTACAACCTGCGGGGACGCAACCTGGCGATCCACCGGTCCGGTGCGACCGAGCGGATCCGGTTCGACAACGCGGCGCAGGTGCTCGACGCCTTGGCCGGAACGTTCGGCATCGACCTGGCCGATCTCGCCGGACATGACGTACGAGCACGTGTCGACGACGTGCTCGATGCCTGAGCCGGGGAGCACAGCAAGAAAAGTCATGTCCTGACCCGAGCGCGCCGACCATACTCGGTGAACGTGAGCGTGGAACCCAACGGGCGCGACCGGATGCGTGAACTGCTCGACGCCGTCGTCGACTCGGAGAACACCGGTGTCGGCGACATGGCGCGAAACAGCTACGCCTCGGAGTTCCACTTCTCGCGCGAGGTGCGCCGGCTCACGGGCGAGCCGCCCGCCGCGCTGCGGCGGCGCGTCATGCTCGAACGTGCGGCCTGGCGGCTGCGCCAAGGTGCAGGCGTCGCAGAAGTCGCTGCGGCAGAGGGCTGGTCGTCACCCGAGGTGTTCTCCCGGGCGTTCCGCCGCGCCTTCGGCGTGCCGCCCTCGCGCGCCACCGACGTCGGGTTCCGGCTGCCCGCACCCAACGGTGTGCACTTCCATCCGCCGCACTCGCTGTGGTGTGACGGCAGGGCGGCCGGAGGTGGCCCCGACATCGCGCAGTTCATGCTCGTGCACGACATCGCCGATACGGCCTACCTCATCGAGCAGGCATCCGGCCTCACGGAAACACAATGGCGCGAGGAGATCTCACCGGGCCAGACCGTGCTGGACTGGGACGGACCCGAACCGAGTGTCGCCACGGTCCTCGCGGCGATCGTGTGGACCAAAGAAGTGTGGCTGGCCACCATCGAGGGGCACGACTTCCCGTCGCGGGACACCACGTGCAACGCGTCGCCGCACGAGTTGGCGGCGCACCACGACGTGATCGGAAACCGTTGGACGACGGTGATATCCGAATACTCCGCGGCCGGACGGCTCGGTGACACGGTGATCGACGCGCTGTGCGACCCGCCGGAGTCGTTTCAGCTGTACGGCATCGTCGCGCACGTGCTCACCTACTCGGCGCACCGGCGTGGGCTGGCGCGCGCGATGCTCTCGCGTCACGGAATCGACACCCACCGTGGTGATCCCCTGGAATGGATGAGAAGGGACTGAATGGTGAAAACCGTCTACTACACCGCTTCGAGCCTCGACGGCTACATCGTCGACGAGCACGAAAGCCTCGACTGGCTCACGTCACGCAACATCGAATCGGGTGGGCCCTTCGGCTACGAGCAGTTCATCGAGTCCATCGGTGTGCTCGTCATGGGTGCGAGCACCTACGAGTGGGTCGTCGACAACGGCGACTGGTCCTACGACCAGCCCGCCTGGGTGCTGACCCACCGGCCCGAGATCGCCGCCGAGAGCCATCCCATCGAGGTGTTCGCCGGAGAGGTCACCGAACTGCATCCGAAACTCGTTGCGGCCGCGGGCGGTAAGGATGTGTGGGTGGTCGGCGGCGGCAACATCGCCGCACAGTTCGCCGCGGCCGACCTGATCGACGAGATCATCGTCAGCTACGCACCGTGCACGCTCGGCGCAGGTTCGCGGGTGCTGCCGATGCGTTCGGAGTGGGTGCTCGACGACTGTGCCCGCAACGGCGACTTCGTGTGCGCGCGCTGGAAGCGCCCGGTCCTGCACACCTAGATCCCCCTCGCGAACAGACGCAAAACTGCCCAATTCCGTTGGGAACAGGGCAGTTTTGCGTCTGCTCGGCAGGATTATTCGGGGGTGTACCCGAACGGCAGCAGCACGCTCTTGGACTCGCAGTAACCCGCGATGCCCTCGGGCCCGCACTCGCGGCCGATGCCGGAGTTCTTGTAGCCGCCGAACGGGGCGCCCGGATCGAATGCGTACATGTTGATGCCGTAGGTGCCGGTGCGCACGCGCGACGCGATCTCGACGCCCTTGGCGTGATCGGTGGTGTACACCGAACCGGCCAGGCCGTACACCGAGTCGTTGGCGATGCGCACGGCGTCGTCCTCGTCCTCGTAGGGGATCACCACGAGCACCGGCCCGAAGATCTCCTCCTGCGCGATGGTCATCGAGTTGTCGACGTCGGCGAACACCGTGGGCTGCACGAACCAGCCGGAATCCAGACCCTCGGGACGGCCGCCGCCGGTCACCAGACGCGCGCCCTCCTCGAGGCCCTTCTTGATGTAGCCCTCGACGCGTTCGCGCTGCTTCTCGCTGATCAGCGGACCCACCATCGCCGCCGGGTCGTCGGGTACCCCGACCTGCATCGCGGCGACGCCCGCGGCGACCTTCTCCACGACCTCGTCGTACCGCGAGCGCGGCGCCAGGATGCGGGTCTGGCCCACACATGCCTGCCCGGAGTTCATCAGACCCGAGAACAGCAGCATCGGCAGCGTCGAGTCCAGGTCGGCGTCCTCGAGGATGATCGCCGCGGACTTTCCGCCCAGTTCCAGCGTGCACGGCTTGAGCTTCTCGGCGGCGATCTTGCCGATCTCCTTGCCCACTGCGCTGGAACCCGTGAACGTGAACTTGTCGAGCGCCGGGTTGTCGGTCAGCGCGCGGCCGGTCTCCGGGCCGCCGGGCACCACCGACAGCACACCCTCGGGCAGGCCGGCCTCGAGGAACTTCTGTGCCATCAGGTTGGTGGTCAGCGGTGTCTCGGCGGCCGGCTTGAGCACGATGGTGCAGCCCGCGAGCAGCGCCGGGCCCAGCTTGTTGGCCGCCAGGAAGAACGGCACGTTCCAGGCCACCACGGCGCCGACGACACCGACGGGCTCCTTGAGCACGAGTGTCTGGCCGTAGATGCCTTCGCGGATGTCCTTCCACGCGAACTTGTCGGCTGCCGAGGCGTAGAACTGCAGCGTCGACATCGCCGCGCCGTACTGCATCATGTCGACGATGGTCTGCGGCTGACCGGTCTCGAGCTTGAGCAGCGTCTTGAACTCGTCGGCGCTCTCCTCGATCAGCGCGGTCGCCTTGGCCAGCACGGCCTGGCGCTCCTGCGGCGTCATCCGCGGCCACGGCCCCTCGTCGAAGGCCTTGCGTGCGGCAGCGCACGCGGCGTCGACGTCGGCCTTGGTCGCCAGCGGCGCCTGACCGACCTTCTCGCCGGTCGCGGGCGAGAAGACCTCGATGATCTCCGACGACGAAGGCTCGACCCACTGGCCGCCGATGAACAGCTTGTCCCAGTTCGTCGTGGCCGCGGTGGCGGCCGGTGCAGTCTGTGTCATGGCGGTCACACTACCCACTTCCCTGTGAAACGAGAACCTGTTCCAATTGGGGAGGTTACCGGCGCGACAGAACCAGCACCAGATTGCTCACCGCGAATTCGCGCAAACCCGGGACCGACGTCATCCACCAGGCCCATCGCGGGTGGTAGCGGGGGAAAGCGGCCACCAGGACGCCCGTCGAGCGCGCCCACTGCAAGCCGTCGGCCGCCGAAACCGCGAACAACGACGAACCGTAGTCATTTTTCGGCCGGTGACCGTGCTTGCGGGTGTACCGCTCGGCGGCCCGCGCACCGCCCAGATAGTGCGTCAGACCCATCTCGTGACCGCCGAACGGACCCAGCCACACCGTGTACGACAGCACCGCGAGGCCGCCGGGGCGGGTCACCCGCAGCATCTCGTTGCCCAGCCGCCACGGATGCCGCACATGCTCGGCGACGTTCGACGACAGGCAGATGTCGACGCTTGAGTCGGCGAACGGCAACGCCATGCCGGACGCCCGCACGAACACCCCGGCGCCCGGTTCACCCGCCGGACCTGGGTGCATCTCGCGCGGATCGGGTTCGACGCCCACATAGCGCATACCGGCCTGCTCGAACGCCGACGCGAAATAGCCCGGCCCGCCGCCCACGTCGAGGACCGTGCGACCTGCGGGGGAATCACCCGTGACACCGGTCCACAGGTCCGCGACCATGGCGACCGTGTCGTCGGCGAGCGCGCCGTAGAACCGGGCCGGTTCGGACTGCTCGAAGCGGAACTGGGACAGCAGACGCACCGACCGGCGAAGCGTCGCCCGGCCGGCGAAGCGGTCGGTGGGATTCACCCGCTCAACCTACTCACCGGTACTCTCGATTCGATGTCTGCCCGGCCCGAATCTGCTCCGCACGTGCGGCGAGTGCTGCTGCTGTGCTGGCGCGACACCGGCCACCCGCAGGGCGGCGGCAGCGAGGCGTACGTGCAGCGCATCGGCGCATACCTGGCCGACCGTGGTGTCGACGTCACGCTGCGCACCGCACGCTACCCGGGTTCGGCGCGCACCGAGGTGGTCGACGGCGTGCGCATCAGCCGCGGCGGCGGGCCCTACACCGTCTACATCTGGGCCGGTCTGGCGATGGTGCTCGCGCGCATCGGGCTGGGCCCGCTGCGCCGCGCGCGGCCCGACGTGGTGGTCGACACCCAGAACGGGCTGCCGTTTCTGGCGCGCCTCGCGTTCGGCAGGCGCGTCGCGGTGCTGGTGCACCACTGCCACCGCGAGCTGTGGCCCGTGGCAGGACCTGTCATGGGCCGTATCGGCTGGTTCGTGGAGTCGTGGCTTTCGCCGCGGCTGCACCGGCGCAACCAGTACGTCACGGTGTCGCTCCCGTCGGCGCGCGACCTCAACGAACTCGGCGTCGATCCGCAGCGGATCGCCGTGGTGCGTAACGGCCTCGACGAGGCGCCCGCCGCGACGCTGGAGCTGCCGCGCTCGGAGACGCCGCGCCTGGTGGTGCTGTCACGGCTGGTGCCGCACAAGCAGATCGAGGACGCGCTGGAAGCCGTCGCGCAACTGCGCACCGAGATCCCCGACGTGCATCTGGACATCCTCGGCGACGGCTGGTGGCGCGACCGCCTGGTCGAACACGCCGGGCTGTTGGGCATCGCCGATGCGGTGACCTTCCACGGCCACGTCGACGAGGACACCAAACACCGCATCCTGCAACGCAGTTGGGTGCACGTGCTGCCGTCGCGCAAGGAGGGCTGGGGCCTGGCGGTCACCGAGGCCGCGCAGCACGCCGTCCCCACCGTCGGTTACCGCTCGTCGGGCGGGTTGACGGACTCCGTGGTCGACGGGGTCACCGGCCTGCTGGTCGACGACCGTGACGGTCTGGTCGCGGGGCTGCGCCAGTTGGTGTCCGATCCCGTGCTGCGCACGCAACTGGGCACCAAGGCGCAGACCCGCAGCGACGAGTTCTCGTGGGCGCAGAGCGCCGACGCCATGCGGACGGTACTGGAATCGGTCCGCGAGGGCCGATACCTCAGCGGCCTGGTCTGACGCCGCTCAGAACGCCTCGGCGGCTGCCTTCGCGGTGCGGGCCAGCCGCGCCACCTCGGCCCAGTCCTTGCGTCCCACCACATCTGCGGGCGTCAACCAGCTGCCGCCCACACAGCCGACGTTCGGGCTCGCCAGGTAATCGCCCATGTTGGCGGGTGTGATCCCGCCGGTGGGGCAGAACCGCGCCGCGGGAACGGGCGAGTGGATGGCGCGCAGATACTTCGCGCCGCCGGCCTGCTCGGCCGGGAAGAACTTCAGCTCGGTGTACCCCTCCTCGAGCAGGGTGAGCACCTCCGACACCGTGGACACCCCGGGCAGGTGCGGTAACCCGCTGTCGCGCATGGCCGCACGCAGCGACGGCGTGCTACCGGGTGACACCAGGAACTGGGCCCCGTTGGCGGCGGCCTGTTCAGGTTGCGCGGAGTCGACGACGGTGCCCGCCCCGACGAGGATCTCGGGCACCTCGTCGGCGATCCGCTTGATGGCGTCGAGCGCCGCGGGTGTGCGCAGCGTCAGCTCGATGACCGGTAAGCCGCCCTCGACGAGTGCCTTGGCGATCGGCACCGCGTCGGCGGCGTCGTGCACGACGACGACGGGGATGACGGGAACGAGGTCGAGCAGGGAATCCAGACTCATACGGCACTCCTGAAGATCGTGGCGCCCTGGTCGGCCGGGCCGACGCTGGCACGCAAGGTGGCGAAGAGTTCCCGGCCGGTGCCGGTCCACTCGTCGTTGGTGGGGGCCTGCCCGGTGCTGGACCGGGCATCAAGGTCCGCGGGCGCGACGTCGACCGACAACGTACCGGCCGTGGCGTCGACGGTGATGACGTCGCCGTCGCGAACCCGCGACAGCGGCCCGCCCGCGGCGGCCTCCGGCGTGACGTGGATGGCCGCGGGCACCTTGCCCGAAGCGCCCGACATGCGCCCGTCGGTCACCAGCGCGACCTTGAACCCGCGGTCCTGCAGCACCCCCAGCGCCGGGGTGAGCTTGTGCAGTTCGGGCATGCCGAGCGCCTGCGGTCCCTGGTATCGCAAGACGCCGACGAAATCGCGGTCGAGTTCACCGGCCCCGAACGCCTCGAGAAATGCCTCCTGGCTGTCGAACACGGCCGCGGGTGCGACCACCGTGCGATGTTCGGGGTCGACCGCAGAGGTCTTCATGACGCTCGTGCCGAGATTGCCCGAGAGTGTCTTGAGACCGCCGTCGGGCGCGAACGGGTCGTCGACCCCGCGCAGCACGTCGGTGTCGAGGCTCGCGTGCACCCCGTCGCGCCAGCGCAGCGCACCGTCGTCGAGGTAGGGCTCGGTGGTGTAGCGGCGCAGGCCCGGCCCGGCCACGGTCGCGACGTCGTCGCGCAGCAGCCCGGCGTCGAGCAGCGACCGGACCAGAAACGCCATGCCGCCCGCGGCCTGGAAGTGGTTGACGTCGGCCTTGCCGTTGGGATAGATCCGCGCGAGCAGCGGCACGACCGCCGACAGATCGGCAATGTCGTTCCAGGTCAGGATGATTCCCGCGGCGCGCGCGATCGCGACCAGATGCATGGTGTGGTTGGTCGACCCGCCCGTGGCCAGCAGCGCGACGGCGCCGTTGACCACGGCGCGCTCGTCGACCACGGCGCCCACCGGTGTGTAGGCGTCGCCAAGGGCGGTCACCTCGGCGGCCCGTGCACCTGCCGCTGCGGTCAGCGCCTCACGCAGCGGGGTGTCCGGCGTCACCAGGCTGGACCCGGGCAGATGCAGGCCCATCGCCTCCATGAGCAGCTGGTTGGAGTTCGCGGTGCCGTAGAACGTGCACGTGCCGCGGCCGTGGTACGACGCGGCCTCCGCGTCGAGGAGGGCCTCCCGATCGACCTTGCCCTCGGCGAACATCTGGCGGATACGGGACTTCTCGCCGTTGGGCAGCCCCGAGGCCATCGGGCCCGCGGGAACGAAGATCGCGGGCAGGTGACCGAAGCTCAGCGCGCCGATCAGCATTCCCGGCACGATCTTGTCGCACACCCCGAGCAACAGCGCGGCGTCGAACATGTCGTGGGACAAGGCAATTGCCGTCGACATGGCGATGACGTCGCGCGAGAACAGCGACAACTGCATACCGGCGCGGCCCTGCGTGATGCCGTCGCACATCGCGGGTACGCCGCCTGCTACCTGGGCGATGGCGCCGGCGCCCAGTGCCGCGGCCTTCAGTTGGGCCGGGTAGTCCTCGAACGGCTTGTGCGCCGAGAGCATGTCGTTGTAGGACGACACGATCGCCAGGTTGGGTTTGACGATGCGGCGCAACGCCTCTTTGTCGGCGGGTTCGGTCGCGGCGAATCCGTGGGCCAGGTTGGCGCACGCCAGGCGCCCGCGGGCCGGCCCGCGGTGCGTCTGTTCGGCCATGCGCTCCAGGTACACACCGCGGGTTGCGGCGCTGCGCTCGACGATGCGGCGCGTGACCTCCGCGACGGTCGGGTGGACGGTGCTCATGCTGCTCCTCCATGCCAGCGCCGGCCATCGCGCTCGATGAGCGTGGCCGCGTCAACGGGTCCATCGGTGCCTGCCGGGTAGCTCCTGGGCACCCGGTCGGCGTCCTGCCAGTGGCGCAGGATCGGTTCGGCCCAGGCCCACGCGGCCTCGACCTCGTCGCGGCGCATGAACAACGTGGGATCGCCGCGTACGACATCCATGAGCAGTCGCTCGTAGGCATCGGGGGAGCGCTCGGGGAAGGCCTCGGTGTAGTTGAGCGCCAACGACACCGTCCGCAGACGGCCGCCGGAACCGGGTTCCTTCGCGGTCATCTCAAGCCGGATCGCCTCGTCTGGCTGCAGCGAGATGATCAGCCGGTTCGGTTCCGAGGTGCCCTCGATGCCCGGGAACATCGGCAGCGGAACAGGTTTGAACTGCACGACGATCTCGGAGAAGCGCTGCGACATGCGTTTCCCGGTGCGCAGGTAGAACGGCACGCCGGCCCAGCGCCAGTTCCTGATGTGCGCCTTGACCGCGACGAACGTCTCGGTGCGGCTGTGCGGGTCGGCGACCTCCTCGCGGTAACTTCCCACCACCTCGTCGCCGACGAGGCCGGGACCGTACTGCCCGGTGACGGTGTCGCGCTGGGTCTGTTCGGCCGTCAGCGGCTCGAGGGCTTCGAGCACCTTGCGCTTCTCGTCGCGCACGGATTCGCGGTTGACGTGGGTCGGCGGTTCCATCGCCACGAGGCAGAGCACCTGCAGCAGGTGGTTCTGCAGCATGTCGCGCAGTGCACCCGACTGGTCGTAGTAGTCGCCGCGGGCACCCACACCGAGCGATTCGGCCGCGGTGATCTGTACGTGGTCGATGCGGCTGGAGTTCCACAGCGGCTCAAGCCAGGTGTTGCCGAAGCGTGTGACCAGCAGCTGCTGCACGCTCTCCTTGCCGAGGTAGTGGTCGATGCGGAAGATCTGGTGCTCGGCGAACACCGCGCCAACAGCCTCGTTGATCTGTTGCGCGGACGCCAGATCCCGCCCGATCGGCTTCTCCAGCACGACCCGCGAGGACTCGGTGACCAGTCCCTGCGCGCCGAGCGCGCCGCAGATCGGCCCGAACAGGGCGGGAGCGCAGGCCAGGTAGAACACCCGGATGTCGTGTCCCGACCCTCCGTCGGGCGAGGTCAGGACGTCACCGACGGCCGCGTAGTCCGACGGTTCGGTGAGATCGACGCTGACGAACCGCAGGCGGCTCAGGAAACGGTCGACGACGTCGGAGTCCAGCAGGTCGGGTTCGACGTGCCGGGCGAGTCCGGCACGGACCGTGTTGCGGTATCCCGCGTCGTCCAGGCCGGCCTTGGCCACACCGATGATCCGGGTGGCGCCTGCGAGCTGGCCGTCTCGGTCCCGCAGGTACAGGGCGGGCAGGAGCTTACGCGCGGCGAGGTCGCCGGTGCCGCCGAAGATCACGAAATCGCACGGATCGACGGGGCTGGGGGTTCGGTTCATCGAAGCCTCCTAGAGAGGAGCAGGAGCTGGATCGATAGGGGCTGGATCGATAGGGGCTGGATCGATTCAGCCTCAAACGCTAGACCCGCATTAGGACTTTGGCAAACGTACTTATGTACTTCAAAGACCTAAATAATGCGTTCTTTGTTTGCTCCATGCGCTCAGATGCGGTTCCATGGAGGTCATGCCGCCTCCTGCGACGCTGGTGTCGCCCACCCCCGGAGAGGTCTTCGCGCTGATCAGGGATCGCCGGGCCACCACGCGCGGTGAACTCGGGCGGCTCACGGGCCTGTCCCGCACCGCGGTCACGGCACGCGTTGCGGCCCTGGAGGCCGGCGGCCTGGTGATCGAGCGCGATCAGGCGTCGACGGGTGGGCGGCCGGCGGCGCAACTGATGTTCAACGTCGACGCGGGCGTGGTGTTCTCCGCGGCGATCGGACGCAGCCGCACGCAACTCGCGGTCTGCAACCTCGACGGCACCATCCTGGCGTCCACCGACATCGATCAGGAGCCGGGTATCGCACCCGACGACCTCCTGCCCGACCTCGTCAAACGGCTCGACATGCTGCTCGACGAGTCGGCCCGCCGCGACGCACACATCTTCGGCGTCGGGCTCAGCCTGCCCGGCACGGTCGATCAGCGCACCGGCGCCAGCCTGGATTCACCGAACATGAGCGGCTGGGACGGCGTGCCGCTCGCCCCGTATTTCACGAGCCTCACCGACGCCCCGGTCGTCATCGACAACGACGCCAACGCCATTGCCGTGGCCGAACGGCGCGGCGGCTACGGCGAATACGACGACATGCTGGTGGTCAAGGCGTCCACCGGCCTTGCCGCCGGGATCATCATGGGCGGACAACTCCAGCGGGGCGCCGTACAGGCCGCCGGGGAGTTCGGCCACAGCAAGACGGCCGCCGCGGCCGGCGTGCACTGCCGGTGCGGCGACACGGGCTGCCTCGAGGCGATCGCGGGTGGCTGGGCGCTGGTGCGTGCGCTGCAGCGTGACGGCCGTGCGGTGAACCACCTGCGTGACGTCGTGGCGCTCGCGCACACGGGCGATCCGGAAGCGCGCCGCATGATCCGGGAGAGCGGACGCCACATCGGCGAGGTGCTCGCCGCCGCGGTCAACCTGCTCAACCCGGCCGTGCTGGTGATCGCGGGAGACATGGTCGGCGCGTACGACCTGTTTGTCGCGGGTCTACGGGAAACCTTGTACGGCAACGCCACCGCGTTGGCCACCCGCACCCTCCAGATCGTGCCGTCCATCCATCGGGAGCGCTCCAGCATGGTCGGCTGCGCCACCAACGTGCTCGACCGGGTGCTCAGCCCGGACGCGGTCGATGCCGCCATGTACGGCGACTGAGCACGCGCCCGACGCGTCCCGCGACGAGCCCGAGGGCGCCGCCGGCCAGCGCCGCCAGCCACACCAGGTGCGCTGCGATCAGCAGACCGCGATGCGGCGACGACGGGGCTTCGCCGCCGATGCGTTGCGCCGTGATCCCGCTGTCGGTTTCACGGACCAGCCAGCCCACGCCCGCTTCGGCGAGTTGTTGCGGCGACGCGCCATCGCGCAGCAGGCCCTGCACCGCACGGGCCCGCGCACCCTCACCCGGCACGGTCCGGCCCCCGATGAGCAGATCGCCCGTGGTCAGCACATCGGCCCGCAGCCATCGCGGTAGCGGGTCCAGAACCGTTCCCGCCCACGAGAACTCGCGGATGCTGTCGGCGGGCAGCGCGACGACCGGGCGCGGATCGGCGTTGATGGTCGCCGCGACCTGCGCCCAACTCTGCGGATACCGCACCGCCCGCATCTGGTTGCCCACGCCCCACGTCAGATCCGGCAGCACGGCGATCAACGCGGCACAACACACCGCGGCGGCCGCGGCCGCGGGTATCCGCAACCGCCGCAACATCATCGGCGCGGCGCCCGCGGCCAGCGCATAGCCCGGCATGGCCAGCGCCACCCACTTCTGACCGTCGCGCACGATCCCGAGACCGGGCACCGCGTCTATCAGCGCCTCCACCACGACGAGTCCGGGCGCACTGGCCATCAGCGCGGGCATGATCACGGCCCCGGCCGCGAGCACCAGAAGAGGCACCGCGGCACGGCGGCGTGCCACAACAGGAAGCCCCGCGGCGACCACACCCAGCAGCACCACGGTCGCGACCACGGCGAAAAGCGATGTGCGGGACGCGGGCACGGCGTCACCGTTCCAGATGCCGCCCAGCCCGGCCAGGCTGCCCAGCGTGGCGAGGCCCGGTTCGGCGCGCGCGGCGAACGCGCGCACCCCCGCCCCGGGGTCCGGGGACGACGACACCGCGCCGCTCACGAACGCGGCCACCAGCCACGGGCACGCCGCAGCCACCGCGACCCCCAGGCCGAGGCCCGCGACGCGCGCACGCCGCCAGCCGTCACCCGGGGCCGCCACACAGACCAGCGCCACGGTCGCGGCCAGTACGAGCCCCGTCGGCGTCAGGCCCGCGAGCGCCATCCAGAACACCAGCGGAGCCACCGGAGTCCACGACGCACGCTCACGCAACCGCAGCACCGAGACGGCCACCCATGGCAGGCAGCCGTACCCGACCAGCAGACTCCAGTGGCCCTGCAACAACCGCTCGGCCACGTACGGATTCCAGATCGCCAGCGTCGCGGCCGTGAACCGGCCGGCCAGACCAGCATCGAAAAGCACGTGCCCCACGAGGCGCGCGGCACCCCAGCCGGCCGCGGCCAGGCCCGCGAGCAGCAGGGCCTTGACCACGACGCCGCCGTCGAGCACCGATGAGGCCAGCGCGACGGCGAAGTCCTGCGGAAGTGCACGCGGCGCGGCCTCGGTGAGGCCGAGCGCGGCGTCGGTCACATACGAGCGCGGGGTCGAGACCGCGTCACGCAGCAAGAGATAGCCGGGTGCCAGCAGCGGCGCCGTCACCAGCACGCTCAATACCAGCGCATAGGCCGGCGCCGAGCATGACCGCAGCAGGACCGCAGTTCTCAGATCGGTCGGTCCGGTGGCAGATCGGTCGGACGCTGCGCGGGCAGCTTCTCGGTCTTGGCCTCCGCACCCGGCACCTGGATGCCCTGCGTATCGAAGAACCCGTGGTCGGCGGTGTCGAGACCCGGATCGATGAGCGTGGACTCGGTGCGCAGCGCGAACGAACCGAGGACCGCGCCGCCGACCAGCGACACCAGGCCGAGCGCGGTGAACGTGATCGGCAGGATCCGTGTCCACAGCGCGATGCGGTCACGCTCGTCGGACGCTGCGGCAACCTGCGATTCGACGCTCTCCTCGTTGGTGGTGACCTTGAAGTCCACGTAGGTGACCTCGGGCTTGAGGGCCTCACGTGCGTAGTACTGGTAGCCGTGTTCTTCGCTCTTGACGATCGTGCCCGACACTGGGTCGACCCAGAACGTGCGCGAAGCGGCGTAGAACCGGTCCATCGTGATGGACTCGTCCGGTTCGCCCGGCACACCCCACACCTCGGCGCGCGCGGTGACCGACGCGTCTGCGTCGTCCTCGTACAGCGAGGAGTACTTGATCGGGTCGGCGAGCTTGCCGTCGGCGTCGTAGCCGACGTTCTGGACGAACCGGTAGGTGGTCAGCCCGTTGACGTCTTCCTCGCCGTCGTAGTTGGCGTCGAACGCCTTCTGCGCGATCGGGTCGAAGAACGGATAGGTCTTCTTCTCGGTGTCGAACGGGAAGCGGTAGGTCAGGCCCTCGTGCGGCAGCGCGATGTTGGTGGGCGGCTTCTCGTCCTCGATGGCGCGCGGCTTCTGCACGGCGCCACCCGGGTTGTTCTCGCTCGACACGGCCTCGGCCGTGTTCCGGTTCATCGTGACGGTGTCCACCAGCGCGAGCAGCAGCCCGGCGTCCTGCTGACGGTCGGTGCGGCGCAGCGTGGTGCCCACCTGGAACGTCACGACGTCGGCGTTGGACGGCGCTTCGACGCTCATCTGCTGTTGCAGGGCCACCGGCACGTCACGGTCGATCTTGAACCGTTCGGCGACCAGCGAGTCCGGATCGAAGGCCGTCGCCGTCCCGTCACTGACCAACGACGTGTCGATGTCGAGCGGGATCTTGGCGATCTTGCCCTTGGTGTAGGTGGTCAACAGCAACGCGGCGATCAGCAGGGCAGCACCGAGCCCCAGAAGTCCACATGCCGCGATACGCAGCGCCACAGCGCGGTTCAAACCGGGCCTCCTTCTGTGTGGGCCGACTCGTCCTGAGGCAAACCCGTTCGACCCTAACAGCACTATTTAAGGCCATCACTTACTCCGAGTGCATACGGCGTGCGTGCGGCGGGACCCGGAAGGCGCCGTTTGGCGCGGTCCCGACCGCGCGGCACACTGGTCGCCGTGACCACCGAGCAATCCGCGCAGGCCGAGCACGAGGTGGGCGGCACCCGCGGTTTCCTGCCCGCGGTCGAAGGCATGCGCGCATGCGCGGCCATGGGCGTGGTGCTCACCCACGTCGCGTTCCAGACCGGCCACACCGGCGGGATCAGCGGACGCATCTTCGGCCGGTTCGACCTGGCGGTCGCGGTGTTCTTCGCACTGTCGGGCTTCCTGCTGTGGCGCGGGCACGCCGCCGCGGCCCGCGGACTGCGCCCCCGGCCGAGAACCGGGCACTACCTGCGCTCCCGGATCGTGCGCATCATGCCCGGCTACGTGGTGGCGGTGATCGTGATCCTGCTGCTGCTGCCGGAGGCCAAGGCCGATCTCACGGTGTGGCTGGCGAACCTCACCCTCACCCAGATCTACGTGCCGCTGACGCTCACGGCCGGGCTGACACAGATGTGGAGCCTGTCGGTGGAGGTCAGCTTCTATCTGGCCCTGCCGCTGCTCGCGCTGCTGGCGCGCAGGCTGCCGGTGCGCGCCCGGATCGGCGTGATCACCGCCGTCGCCGCGCTGAGCCTGCTGTGGGTGTGCATCCCGTTCGCGGGTGACACCGGGCACAACCCGTGGAACTGGCCACCGGCGTTCTTCTCGTGGTTCGCCGCGGGCATGGTGCTCGCCGAGCTGACCGTGAGCCCCTACGGCCGGGTGCACCGCCTGGCCCGGCGCCGTGTGCTGATGGCCGCCATCGCCGTCGTGGCGTTCGCGATCGCGGCGTCGCCGCTGGCCGGTAAGGAAGGTCTGCACCCCGGGTCGGTCGGGCAGGTCATGCTCAAGACCGCGATGGGTGCCGTGGTGGCGGGGGCGCTGCTGGCGCCCCTGGTGCTCGATCACCCCGGCACACGGCACCGCATTCTCGGCAGCGCCGTGATGGTGACGCTGGGCCGCTGGTCCTACGGGCTGTTCGTGTGGCATCTGGCGGCGCTGGCGATGGTGTTCCCGATGCTGGGCGAGTTCCTGTTCAACGGCCGCATGCTCGTCGTGCTGATCCTCACGCTGGTGTTCGGCTTCGCGCTCGCCGCCGTCAGCTACGCGCTCGTGGAGTCGCCGTGCCGCGAGGCGCTGCGCCGGTGGGAGTACCGCCACAGCCGCCCGGTGCCGCCGCTGGACAGTTCGATCACCGAGCAGCCGGAGCCCGCCCCAGCCGCGCGATGACGGCGTCGCGCACCGCCGTGCGGCGCGCCTTGCCCGCGTCGTCGCGCAGGGGTTCGTCGACGAACTCGATGGTGTGCGGCACCTTGTACGACGAGACCGCGTCGCGCAGGAAGTCCCGCAGCCCCGCCGCGTCCAGCGTCGAACCGGGTGCGGTCTGCACGAGCGCGTGGGGCACCTGACCGAGGTCGGTGTGCGGGATTCCCACCGCCAGACACGACAGCACCTCGGGGTGTGCCGACAGCGCGGCCTCGATCTCGGCCGGATAGACGTTGCGGCCGCCGACGGTGAACATGTCGACGCGGCGGTCGTTGAGGTACAGGAATCCGTCGGTGTCGAAATATCCGAGATCCCCCAGCGAGTCCCACCCGTCACGGCTCTTCGCCGTCGTGCCCACGTAACGGTAGGTCGGTGTGCTTCCGGGTGACGGACGCATGTACACCTCGCCGGTGACCCCGGGCGGGCACTCGTTGCCGTCGTCGTCGAGCACCTTCATCTCACCGGCCACCACGACGCCCACCGATCCCGGATGGGTCAGCCACTGTTCACCGGAGATGAAGGTCAGTGCCTGAAGTTCGGTGCCGCCGTAGAGTTCCCACACCACCTGCGGGCCAAGCAGATCGATCCAGGCCTGTTTGACCGCGGGCGGACACGGCGCGCCGACGTGCCAGAACCTGCGGATCGACGTCAGGTCGTAGGCATCCGGTTCGGCCCGGTACACCGGCAGCAGGCGCTGCATGATGGTCGGCACCGTGGTGAGGAACATGACACGGTGGGAGGTCACCAGCCGCAGGAACTCCGCCGGTTCGAAACGCGGCATCAGCACCAGGTGCTGGCCCATCAACAACGCGATCGCGAACGTCGTGAAGCCTGTGTTGTGGCTCATCGGCACCGACATCAGCGTGACGTCGTCGGGTTCGGCGCCCAGCGGCGCGCCGATGAGTGCCGGCACCCGACCGTCCCCGCCCGCCTCGATCAGTTTGGGCCTGCCCGTGCTGCCACCCGAGGCGATCGATTTCCAGGTCGGCGACACCGCCTCGGGCAGCGGGTCGTCGGCCAGGCCCGGGCCGGGTTCGAAATCGCCCGGCACCCAGGAGATGTCACCACCAGGGTCGCGACCCACCACGAGCGCGCGTCGTTTCAGCCCGAGGATCGCCTCGAACTCGGCGTCGGGCATGCGTGGCGACAGCGGTTGGGGGACCGCGCCGAGTTTCCAGGTGGCCAGCGTCGCCTGCACCCACTCGATCGAGTTGTGCAGGCAGATGGTCACGTAATCACCCTGTCGCACACCGAGTTCGGCGTACGCGCGGGCAAGCCTGTTGGTGCTGCGGTCGAGTTCGCCGCGTGAAAGGGTGCGTCCCTGACACGACACCGCGGGACGGTCAGGGTCGGCCGCGGCCAGGTGTGCGACCTGGGTGCCGATCGGTGGGACGTCGAAACCCTTGTCTGTCATGTCAGTAGCCGCCCTTGTGCTCGAAGATCCGGCGCGGATTGTCCACCAGCATCGTGGTGATCTGTTCGTCGGTGACGCCGCGCTGCCGCAGGGCGGGGATCACGTCGTTGTGGATGTGCAGATAGTGAGAGTTCGGCAGTGCGGCCGTGGTCAGTTCGTCGGGCAATGCGTCGAAGTAGCACCAGGTGTCGTGGGACAGCACCATGCGTTCGGCGTGCCCGCGCTCGCACATGGTCGCCACGGTCGCGACCCGCTGTTCGAACGGCAGGAACACGTCGACGCCGAACCGGTCCATGCCGATGTAGGAACCGTTGGCGATGAGTTCCTCGAGGTAGCCGATGTCGGTGGTGTCACCGCAGTGGCCGATGATCACGCGGGTCAGGTCGACGCCCTCCTCGGCGAAGACGCGTTGCTGTTCGAGGCCGCGGCGCGTCGCGGCGTGGGTGTGCGTCGAGATGGGCACACCGGTCTGGCGGTGCGCCGCCGCGACGGCGCGCAGCACACGCTCGACCCCGGGCGTGACGCCGGGTTCGTCGGTGGCGCACTTGAGGATTGCGGCCTTGATGCCCGTGTCGGCGATGCCCTTCTCGATGTCGCGGACGAACATCTCGGCCATCGGTTCGTCACCGTCCAGGGCGGTGCCGGGCCCGCGGAAGTGAAACGTCATGGGGATGTCGTTGTAGGTGTAGAGCCCGGTCGCGACGACGATGTTGAGTTCGGTCGCCTCGGCGATTCGCGCGATACGCGGGATGTACCGGCCGAGCCCGATCACCGTGAGATCGACGATGGTGTCGACGCCGCGCGCCTTGAGTTCACCCAGGCGCACGATGGCGTCGGCTTCACGCCTGTGCTCGTCGCCCCAGGACTCGGGATGGTTGAGCATCACCTCGGTGGTCATGATGAAGACGTGCTCGTGCATGAGCGTGACACCCAGGTCGGCCGTGTCGATGGCTCCGGCGGCGGTGTTGACTGTCGGCATCCCGCCGATGCTAAATCGCCGGACCGTGGGTCGGGGCGGATTCGGCCGGTCCGGTGGTCAGCCGGCCCACTCGATGGTCCGCAGCTGCCGGCGTGAGCCGATGCCCAGCTTCACGAACACCTTTCGCAGATGCCATTCCACGGTGTGGGTACTGATGAACAGCTGAGAGCCGATCTCCTGGTTGGTCAGCCCGTCGGCCGCCAGGCGCGCGATCTGGGCTTCCTGCGCGGTCAGCTCGTCGCCTGAGCTCACCGGTTGTTTGCGCACCTTCTCGCCCGTGGCCGTCAGTTCGCGGCGTGCGCGTTCGGCGAAGCCTGCCGCGCCCATCCGCGTGAACATGTCGAAGGCGACGCCGAGGTGACGACGCGCGTCCGGGCGCCGGTTGACGCGCCGCAACCACTCGCCGTACCGCAGGTGCGTGCGCGCCAGTTCGACGGCGATGCGCGTGCGCTGCAGACGCTCGATCGCCTCGGTGAACAACGCGTCGGCCGTGTCGTGGTCGGCCAGCATCGCCCGCGCGCCGGCCAGCGCGCCCAGACCCCAGTCCGTACCGCTGGCACCGGCTTGCGCCGCGAGCCGGTCGGCGGCCTCCTCTGCGGCCTCGCGCCTGCCGGTGTGCACCGCGGCCTCGATCAGCTCGACCAGAGACCAGCCGCCGAACCCGAGGTTCTTTGTGCTGCAGGCCGGTCGGATCGCGGCGTAGGCCTCTTCGTAACGACCCGCGCCGTTGTACAGGAGCGCCGCGAAATAGCCGAGCACGGCCAGCAACCTGCCCTCGCCGTTGCGGTGGGCCATCGCGGTGGCGGAGTCGATCATCGCGATGGTCTCCGCGGTCGATCCGCGCCACGCGGCCAGGTGCAGCCGGTGGTACCGCAGCGGTTGGTCGGCGATCGCGACCGCGATGGCATTGGCTTCGTCCAGAAGGTTTCCCGCCGTGCCGAATTCACCGCTGAGCAGGTGGGCGCCGGCCCGGCACGACAGCGCGGCAGGCAGGATCGCCAGGGCCCCGGCGTCTCGGGTGTAACGCACCATGGCATCGGCGAGGCGCTCCATGAGCGTGTCGTCCCACAACTCGTCGACGGCGGACTCCTGCACGATCGGGTACCCCACGAAGATCCACGGCAACACCGCGCCGTCTCCGTGCTGGGCAGCAGAACACCACGCAGTCAGCGCTTTTCGCAGTGGTACGGCAGCATCGCCGACGTCGCCCGTGAGGCATTTGGCGACGCCGTCGAGCAGCAGGGCGATCGGATCGTCACGTGAGGCGAGCCGGTCGACGGCGGCTTGCGCGGCCGCAGCGGTGGTGAGCAGGGCGTCCGGCGCGCCGAGGTGGCCTGCGTACATGGCCGCCGCGATCGCCTCGAGATGGGTCTGAAGGGCCAGTTCGTCGTCGAGACTCTCCAGACGCCGGGCCGCGTCGAGCAGCATGGCCGCGGCGTCCCGCAGTTGTGCGGGGCCGGAATCCTCGCGACGGCTGTGGCTGAACTCCATCTGGGCGCGCAACCGCGCGATCTGTGCGCGTTGCAGGTCCGACAGCGGACTGAGTTCGGCGATGGCCAGCAGTTCGTAGGCCGCCTGGAGGTCGGCGGCGTCCCGTTTGGCCTGTGCGGCGGCGACGGCCCGTGCGCCCCGCAGGTGAAGATCCGCGCTCAGCACTGCGGCCCTCTCGAGAAATGTTGCTGCCGCCGCTATCCCACCGCGGGTCTGGGCGCGGCCTGCCGATGCCTCCAGCTCGGTGGCGACCGCGTCGGATGGTCCCGCCGCGGCGTTGGCGGCGTGCCAGGCCCGCCGGTCGGGGTCCGTCACCGCGTCGGTGGCCTCGGCGAGTGCATGGTGGGCGGCCCGCCGGTCCTCCACGCTCGCCGCCCGGTACGCCGCCGAGCGGACCAGCGGATGGTGGAAGCGGATCCGAGTGCCGAACTCGATCAGACCGGCCGACTCGGCGGGCGCGAGTGCGGGCACCGCGACACCGAGGTGCGCCGCGGCGCGCACGAACAACGCGGCGTCCCCGATCGGCTCCGCTGCTGCCAGCAGCAGCAGTTGCCTGGCCTCGTCCGGCAGCGACCGGACCCGGCTGGTGAAGCTGTCCTCGACGCGCCCCGCGGAGCGGCGGCCTGCGATCGTGGAGAATCCACCCGCGAGTTCGGCAGCGGGTATGGTGCGCGGAACCTCCAGCAGCGCAAGGGGAATGCCGCGTGTCTCGGCCACAACCCGGTCACGCACACGTTCGTCGAGGCGGCCGAGAATCACGGAGTCCAGCAGTTCGCGGGCGTCGGTGTCGCTCAGACCGTCGACCAACAGCTCAGGCAATCCCGCGAGCGCGGGTGCGCCGTGGTCGCGCACCGCGAAGATCAGGCCGACCGGTTCGGCGAGGAGGCGGCGCGCGACGAATGCCAGGGTCTGCACCGACACGGAATCGAGCCACTGCGCGTCGTCGACGATGCACAGCAGAGGCTTCTCGTCCGCCGCGGCTGCCATCAGGCTCAGGACCGCGAGCCCGACCAGGAAGCGGTCCGGGGTCTGCCCCACACCCAGACCGAAGGCCACCGCGAGTGCGTCGCGCTGCGGTTCGGGCAGGTCGTCGAGGTTGTTCATCAGGGGTGCGCAGAGCTGCTGCAGACCCGCGTAGGCGAGTTCCATGTCGGATTCGACGCCCGCTACCTGCGTGATGCGGAAACCCTTGGCGTGTTGCGCGGCGAAGTCCAGCAACGCGGTCTTGCCGACACCGGCCTCGCCGCGCAACACCAGCACCCGGCTCTGCGCCGACTGGACGTCGGCGATCGACCGGCGCAACGCATCGCATTCAGCGGCGCGTCCGTGTAGGGGCTGCCCGCGCCCGCCAGTTTCCACAGCGTCCGTCCTTCACGTCCGCCTCGGCGGACACCCTCTCCCTCGACGACAGATACTAGTGACTGCCGCTCCTGTAAGGCACTCCCTGGAGCGCGCCGTGGTCGGTCCAGTACGGGTTCTCCCGCGGGTACTGGTTCGCACCCGTGTTCGGCGAGGCGTTCGACGACGTCGTACATCGCAGCGTCGCTCTCGAAGTAGAGAACCAGAAGGTTCTCGTTCGACGGTGCCGGACAAGGACTTCCGGCGCGGCTGCGGGTGAACTCCAGGTGGTACTGCCCGCCGGGAAGGCCGAACATCACGCCGTCGAACCCGGCGTGGTTCTCGAAGCGGTACAACACCGGCAGGTCGAGGATCCCGGCGGAGTGCGTAATCGTCACGTCTCCTCCGTTTCGTGGGGCAACGGCGCTCACGTTAGAAGCTCATCGGGGGTCGAGGTCAAGCCCTACCCATGGAGACAACGCGACGCCCCGGCGGTGAGATCCGCCGGGGGTCGGACACTGCTGTGGACGATCTGAGGCGTTGCAGCCTACTTTGCCGCAGCCTGCTCCAGCAGGTACTGACCGACGTAGGTTCGCGTCTGATCCGCGTTGAGCGGCTGGAACATCGAGGCCGCCGAATCGCGGTACAGCCTTTCGAAGATGGTGCCCTTACGGAAGGCAGAACCACCGATCATGCTCATCGCGTGGCGTGACATGTGCAGGACATTGTCGGCGATGAAGGTCTTGGCCAGACCGAGGTACGGGAAACGGAGTTCGGCCGGCCATTCCTTGTCCCTGCCCTCGAGCAGATCCTCGCACGTGCGGTGCAGCACCCGGCGGGACCATTCGACGCGGGACGCGAAATCGCCGATGCCGTCGACGATGTGTCCGACGTCCTTGACCGCGGTGTCCTCGGCCACGATGGCGCCGAAGGTGGCGCCCAAGTGCTTCTTGGCCAGCGCGTTGGTGGCCTCCTCCAGGATGCGCTGCTGCATACCAAGGTAGATGCTGGCGAACATCAGTGACGCCCACTCCAGGGTGCCGAACGCGCCGGCGCGCCACACCGAGACGAACCCGTCCTCGGGCACGAAGTAACCGTCGAACACGATGGTCTGGGTGCCGGTGGCATGCATACCCAGTGCGTCCCAGGTCTTTTCGATACGGATACCGTCACCCGCACCGTTCTCGTCGACGGTGAAGTCGCCGATGAACAGCTTCTCCGCCGCCACGCGCTCCTCGAAGGTCTCCGGGAGGTTGCCGTTGGCGTCGGTCTCGGTGGCGTTCGTCGTGATGATGCTGGCAGCCTCGCACAGCGTGCCCCAGGTCTTCTTGCCGTAGAGCCGCCAACCTCCGCCCGGTTGCGGCACGGCCTTCATGTCGGCCAGGCCGGAGAAGCCGGCGCGCTGCTCGGAGAACGGACCGAAGATCAGTTCGCCGTCGATGACGCGGCCCATCCAGTACTTGTTCTGCTCTTCCGACATCAGGTTTCCGGCGATGCCCAACATGATGTAGTGCATGTTGTAGGCCAGGGTGATCGCCGAGTCGCCCCGCGAGAGTTCGGTCACCACTTTCGAGACGTGCAGAATGTTGCCGCCGGGGCCGCCGAATGCCCTAGGCACCGGAAGTGCGCCGAGCCCGGACTTTTTGAACGCCTCGATCGACGGGTAGGCGAAAGTGTTCTCCTGGTCGTATTTGGGGCCGATTTCGCGGAAGAACTGCGACACCTCCTGAGCTTTGGCGAAGTACGGTTCGAATTCCTCGTCGGTCATGTCCTGTTCGAGCATGGTCACTCCTGTTGCTGTGTGTGTCCGGTCGTCCCCATGGTTGTGTGAGGCAGCGGAGCGCACACCCCTCCCAAGGGGGAACTCGCTCCGGCATCGGGGGAGATCGGGCTGGCAGAGCCGCTGAAGGGTGGATGCTGTGTCCCCCCTACGGGCAGGTGCTTTCCCCCCTGCGGTGGTCGCCGGTGCAGGTGCGCAATCCATAGCCTCGGAGGCGTCCGACTTGCATTCTTACGCGAGGAGTTGAACTTTCCGATGAGCCATTCGTTCGCGGTCAAATGGTTGAAGGCGTTTCGAACCAGTGCGGAGGCGGTGGTCGCCCTCTACGCCGACGACTTCCTCTTCGAAGACCCGATTCTTGCGCAGAAGATCACCACGAAGGAGGAACTGCTGCGGGTGTTCGCTCCCTACGCCAACAAGGACACCGAAAACGGCATCGGGATCAACAATTTCCGTATCGACGAGGTGGTCGGCGACGAGAGGGCCGCCATTTATCGGTGGACCTGGAATGCACCCACCGCGACGGCCTTCGTCGGCGTTCCCACCAACGGGAAGGTCCCGGGTGCCCGCGGCATCACCTTCCACATCTATGACACCGACGGCCGCATCAAGCGGGAGGCCAGCTTCTGGGACGTCTCGACCGCCGTCCGCGATCTCGGTCTGTCCGTCGACCCCACCGCCGTGGCCAAGAAGTCCTCGGCACTGGTCTGAAAGGAACTCTCGATGACTCTCGACACCTCATTCGCCGAACAGCACGCCCAGCGCTGGCTGGACGCCCTGACCAGTGACACCGCGGCCGCCGTGGCGCTCTACGCCGACGACCTGGTCTACGACGATCACGCCGACTCCGATCACATGATCGACACCGCTATCACCAAGGACGACCTCGCACCGCGGTTGGCGCCGTTCGCCAACAAGAACCCCGACAACGGTCTGGGTGTGCACCGCTTCACGGCCACCGACGCCTTCCAGTTGGCCGGCGTGGGCGGCAACTCCGCCGTCGTGATCCTGTGGGACTGGACCGGAGAGGGTCTGGACACGTTCCGAGGCGTGCCCACCGAGGGCAAGACGCTCTCCACGCGGGGCATCACCTGGCACCAGTTGGACTCTGACGGGAAGATCGAGCGCGAGACCACGTACTGGAATGACACTCCGGTGCTGCAGGAACTCGGCCTGCCGATCATCACCCCGCCGTACTGGGTCGAGGGCTTCGACCCCGCTGCGCTGACGGGATAGCCACGGATGTCCAACGACGGCATGTGGGGTGTGCTGCCCGATGTCCTGGATCGCGCGTGCGCCTACTACGGTGAGCGCACCGCGATCCTGGACGCGGCAACCGGTGCCAGCGTCACGTACCGCGAACTGGGGCAGTGGCGCAACCAGATCGCGCACGCATTGATCGACAATGGCGTGCAGAAGGGCGAACGAGTCGGGCTGCTCATGCCCAACTGTCTGGAGTTCATTCCCATCCAGCAGGCGATCTGGGCGGCCGGTGCGGTGCTGGTGCAGATGCCCACTCGGGCCGCGGCCGAGGGCTTCAAATCCAATCTCGCACAGACCGACGCAACTACCCTGCTGTACCACGCGAAGTTCGAGGACGCCATCGCCTCGATCCGCGACGGGTTGCCCAAGCTGCAGACCCTGATCCGGGTGGGCACTGCCGAGAACGAGAAGTCGGTTGACGCGCTGGACTTCGCGACGTTGGTGGCCGGACAACCCACGCATCGACCTCAGGTCGACATCGATGAGCACGACGAGGCCTACGTCCTGTTCACCTCGGGCAGCACCGGCGAGCCCAAAGGTGTGGTGAACTCGCACTACACGTGGAGCTATTACAGCATCTCGGCGGGCCTGGAGATCGGCGACATCCGCTTCGGCGAGGTGTTCGCGCACGGCGCGCCGCTGACGCATTTCACCCAGATCTTCGTGCTGCCGACATTCGTCCGCGGTGGCACCAACGTGATGCTTCCCGGCCTGGAGCCGGAGTCGCTGCTGACCTTCATCGAGCGGCACGGCGTCACTGCGGTCGCGCTGGTCCCCACCATCATCTATCTGCTGCTCGACCATCCCCGCCGCAGTGAGTTCGATCTGAGCACGCTGCAGACCGTGGTGTACGCGGGGTCTCCGATCGCGCCAGAGCGCCTGCGCCAGGCGCTGGAGGTGTTCGGTCCGATCTTCATCCAGACCTACGCCGGCACCGAACCCGGTTATGTGGCGTGCCTGCGCAAGCCTGAGCACGTCCAGCGCGAGGGCGAATCCGTCGAGGAGTGGACGGCCCGCCTTGCGGCCGCGGGCCGGCCGATGTTCCACGTCAGGGTCAGCGTCCAGGATGAGAACGACAGGATCCTTCCCGTCGGCGAGGTCGGCGAGATCTGTTCACAGCAGCTGGGGCAGATGCTGAGCTACCTCGACCCCGCACGCAACGCCGAGACCCTGCGGGACGGCTGGGTGCACACCGGCGACGTCGGCTACCTCGACCACGACGGGTACCTCTACATCGTCGACCGCAAGAAGGACATGGTGGTCAGCGGAGGGTTCAACGTGTTCCCGCGTCAGGTCGAGGATGCGCTGGCGACACATCCGGCGGTGGCACAGTCCGCGGTGATCGGTGTGCCGCACGAGAAGTGGGGTGAGGCGGTGATGGCCGTCGTGGTGCCGCAGAGCGGTGAGATCACGGGTCCCGAGCTGGAATCAGAACTGATCAAGCATGTCAAGGCAGCGCTGGGCAGTGTGGCCGCACCCAAGACCGTTCTGTTCGCCGACAGCCTCCCGTTGAATCCGGCGGGCAAGGTCGACAAGAAGGCCATCCGTAAACCGTACTGGCGCAACCAAACACGTCAGGTCGGCTGAAGAAAGGACGCTCGGATGTCTGAGCATTACTCGATGTACATCGACGGCAAGTGGATCGACACCGACGAGGTGTACGAAATCCGCAGCCCGGCAACCGAAGAACTGGTCGCCACGGTTGCCAAGGGCAACACCGCGTCGGTCGACGCCGCCGTTGAGGCAGCCAAGGGTGCCTTCGCGGAGGGGACGTGGCGCCGGACACCGCCTGCCCAGCGGGCGGCGATCATCAACAACGTTGCCGAGCGGCTGGGTGCCCGTGCCGACGAACTCGCGGCGCTGCAGACCCGCGAGAACGGGGCGACGATCCGGATCACCGGCGCTCTGCACGTCGGGCTGTCGGTTGCCCAGCTGCAGTACCTGGCGGCGATCGCCGAGAACTATGAGTGGGAGACGCCCGGACCGGCCATCGAACCCGTCGCGGCCGATGGTGTCGTGGTGCGTGAGCCCCTCGGCGTCGTGGCTGCGATCGTGCCGTGGAACATTCCCCTGCTCACCACCGTGTGGAAGATAGGGCCGGCCCTGGTCGCCGGCAACTCGGTAGTACTGAAGCCCGACGAGCACGCGCCGCTGCTGGCACTGGAACTGGCGCGCGAATTCGACGCCGCCGGCCTGCCACCCGGCGTGCTCAACGTCGTGACCGGCGACGGCGAGCCGGTAGGTGCACATCTGTCCGGACATCCCGATGTGCGGAAGGTGGCGTTCACCGGATCGACCGCGGTGGGCAAGAGCATCCTGCGCCAGTCGGCCGACACGGTGCGGCGAGTCACCCTCGAACTCGGCGGCAAGGGCGCGAACATCATCCTGGATGACGCCGACATCGACATGGCGGTCGACGGCGCCCTGTTCGCGTGCATGGCCAACAACGGCGAGGCATGTGAGGCGGGCACCCGTCTGCTCATCCCGGCGTCCCGGCGTGACGAGATCGTCGACAAGCTCTTGGCCCGAGCGTCGACTCTGCGGGTCGGTGACCCACTGGACCCGGCCACCCATATCGGGCCGGTCATCTCCCAGACGCAGCGTGACCGGATCCTGAACTATTTCCGGATCGCGGCGGAGGAGGGTGCCATCGCCGCCCTCGGTGGCAAGGCGCGTTCGGGCCCCGAGTTCGACAAGGGTTACTGGATCGAGCCGACGATCTACCTGGATGTCACCAACGACATGAGAGTCGCCAGGGAAGAGGTGTTCGGCCCGGTGCTGGTCGTGATGACCTACGACACCGACGAGGACGCGCTGGCGGTCGCGAACGACACCAACTACGGGCTCTCCGCCGGGGTCTGGGGCAGTGAGGAGCGCGCGACCGCTCTGGCACGGCGCCTGGCGGCTGGGATGGTGTGGGTGAACAACTGGCACATCATCCATCCGGCCTATCCCTTCGGGGGATACAAGGAGAGCGGTCTGGGCCGGGAAGGCGGTCCGAATGCGATCGACGAATACGTCGAGGAGAAGTTCATCGCAGTCGATCGTTCAGGCGGCATCGAGAACAAGGCGTTCGCGATCGTGATCGATCCCGCGGGCGACTGAAACGACAACGAGGAGACGGTGATGACGACGGCGACTGCAACGCCTGACACGTCGGGATCCGAGGGCAAACCGAGACGGCAGTTGCGGTTCGGTGTGGATTCAGATAATTCGTTGTGGACCAACGGATCTGACAATGTCTTACGTATCCAGGCCGTGGACCTCCGGGATCTTGCGAACAAGGCCGCCGCGGCCCGCGAGGATTCGCCACATGCTGTGGTCGTCGTCGACATCGACGTCATGATCGCCCAGGACATCCGGACTGCGCGCGCGGCACTGAGAGATTCGGGCTACGAGTGCGGTGACCGGATGGTGTACGTCGGAACCGCTGCCGGTCTGGCCGGTCTGGTCGCCGACATCCATGCGCTGGGCATCGCCGACGGCGCGGTTCTGGTGCCGGTCGCCGGCGATGGCGTGCTGGAGTTGATCCGCGACGTCGTCGTGCCTGAGTTGACCGCGATGTCGGGAGCGTGATGGTCACCGCTGAGCAGTATCGCGCGGCACTTCGGCGTCATCCCGCGGGTGTCGCGATCGTGACGATGATGTCGACGGGCGGGCCCGTCGGTTTCACCGCGACGTCGTTCGCGTCGTTGTCGCTGAGTCCGCCGTTGATCTCGTTCAACATCACGGAGACCTCGTCGAGCATCGAGGCGATGCGGGCGGCGGAGTCGGTGGTGGTACACCTGCCCGGTGCCGACCAACTCCCACTGGCGCAACGTTTTTCGCGATCCGCTGAGCACCGGTTCGCAGATCCTTGCGCGTGGAGTCTGCTGCCGACGGGGGAACCCGTGCTCCACGGCGTGCCGACATGGCTGCGGGCCGGGGTCGAGCGGCTCATCGAGGCCGGCGACTCGACGCTGGTCATCGGCGAGGTTGCCCAGATCCACTGCGAGGACGGTGCCGAATGTCCTGAACCGCTGCTGTACCACAACGGCGCCTATCTGGGCACCCGTCCGCTCACCTGATCAGGTGCCCTGCAGCGCCCAGGCGATGGCTTGGGCGCGGTTGACTGCGCCGTACTTGCGCAGAATGTGCTTGACGTGTGATTTCACGGTGCCCTCGGTGATCACCAACTGCTCGGCGATCTCGTGATTGCTCGCGCCGGTCACCATGAGCCGCAGCACTTCCGACTCGCGCTCGGTCAGTTCCACCCGATGGGGTGGGCGCGCCCCGGTGGTTGCGTCGTCATCTGCGGTTTGTCCGTTCTCATCGGCCCAGGCGGTGGCCTCGACACTCACGTCGCACAACTCGTCGATCTGATCGACGGTGCTGATGAGCAGGTCTCTGATGTGGTCGCGTTGCCGGCGCAGATTCTCCAGGAGCGCGGCACGTTGGTAGATGTGGCTGAAACCGTCGGCGAACGCCCACAGCACATCCCGGTCGGCTTCGTCGACCGGAGTGTTCTCCGGGTAGTGATCGGTATGTAGGAATCCCATCACGTCGCCGCTCTGCACGAGCGGCGCGACGACATACGACCGGGATTGGCCCGCGTGCACGATCAACGGCCGGTACACCGGTGCATCGGTGGTGTCCTCGATCAGGCAGGGCCGGCGCCGCGAGAGCGACAGGGCTTCAGGGGTGGTCTGCACCAAGGGCACTGTCTGGTTCTGCCAGTTGCTGAACCAGCCCCGGTCGGCGGGTTCGGTTCGATCCAGCAGGATCATCGGTGTCCACCCTCTGGTGTCCACCGTCGAGAGGACAGCGCGTCGGAACCCGAGCCGGAAAACCAGCTCGTGGCAGGCATTGTCGAGCAGAGCCGCCGTGGTCGGCATGGCACGCAGTCTGTTGAGGCTGACCGCGCAGTCGGCCAGGCGTTGGCTGCGGACACCGGTCTCGAACAGATACCAGTCGAGGGCCAACTGCTGCAGCTCCAGCAACAGGGAGCCCAGCTGCCGTTCGGCTTCGGTGTCCGAACTGCGCACTGCTTGCAGTCTGCGAACACACAGTTGCGAGAAGTCCGAGATCACCTCGCCCACGCGAATCGGCGAACCGGATTCGAGTGCAGGTGGTCGCTCGGTTCCGAGGACTGCCGCGGCCCGGTCGCGCAGCGCCGAGAAGCGTTCGTCGAACTCGGTTCGCTTCGACAACCGGTCGGAGCGAACTCTCCCGGTGCCCGCTGTACGGGAAGACTCGGCGCCGATGAGAACACTCATGAGCGGGACCTTCCGCGGGTTTCGCGAAGATAGAACGAGATGGCCGCCGCGCGGTTGCTGGCGCCGAGCTTGTGCAGGATGTGTTTCACGTGTGATTTCACGGTGCTCTCTGCCACGGTCAGCTGATCGGCGAGCTGGGCATTGGTGGCTCCGCTGGCCAGCAGGGCCAGGACCTCACGTTCTCGGCTGGTCAAGATGGTCAGCCGCGACGATTCGCGTCGCTGCGAGGTCTGGGTGAAGCTCGTCTGCGTGGAGACCACGGTGTTGGTGCGAAAAGGCCTGGGGCGCAGAGGTATCGGGGTTGTCAGGTCGGTGCCGGCAGCCGAACGCACCGCGGAATCGCAGGCGTCGAGGACATACCGGCGCTGGCGCTCGATGCGCTCGACGAGCAGTGCGTGTTCGTATGACAGCCCAACGCCGTCGGCGAACATGCGGAGCAGGTCACGATGCGCGGTGGTCAACGGCCGGCCGTCCGTTGGCCGGCTGGCGTGCAGCAGACCGAGGACCGTCGAACCCGCGGTGATGGGGGCCACCACGTACTCGCCGGCCTGCATGCGTTCGATCAGAGGCGGGTGAACCCGGGTCTCGTGATGGGCGTCGGAGACCAGGGCCGGTAGCCGCCGCCTGACCACCTCGGCTTCCACCAGTGGAGAGGCCAGGGGAATCTGAAGATCTTCGAGTCGTTCGTCGGGGTAGCACTCGAACCGAACATCGCGTCGCCGCTGCCCGTCGACGCCGTACACGGCGTCCGGCAACCAGGTGGACCCGCTGACCCTGGACAGCATCACGCGCTGAAACACCGCCGATGTCGCCAGCGCGCGGGGCGCACATTCCAGCGTCTCCGCCGGTGACGTGGCCTGCCGCACCTCGTCGAGAGAGGCCAGTAACGCGTCGAGGGCGGCCGATATCTGCTCACCCGGTGATGCGAGGTCTCGGTGGGTTGCGCGACCGGCCGCAAATGCCTTCTCGCTCAGCAACGTTGTGGCGACGGCCGACGATGACCGCGACAGAAGCTCGGTGCCGATGGGACGCTCCTTGGTAGTCATCACGCGAAAGCGGTTCGCGGTTTACTAACGTGCCCACATCATTCGTGATGCGCATCACTTTGTCAATCAGTCAGTGATCTGCCTTTTCGCTCATGAACCGGCGTCGGCCGGTCATGGAGCGGATTCAGTGTTGACAACGGCAACGTGCCACTAGTAAATCTCAATTCACTAACGTGAGAATTGAGGGCAAGATGAACCCGTTGCCTACCGCATGGTCCGGCCGTCTTGTGCTGCCGGTGATCGCAGCACCCATGACCAGCGTGTCCGGACCCGAACTGGTGATCGCGGCATGCCGGGCGGGGGTGATCGGCTCGTTTCCCACGCACAATGCGACCTCGCCGGAGGAACTCGACTCGTGGCTGCGCCGGATCACGGCGCAGGCCGGCGGTGGCGCGCCGGTGGCGCCGAACCTGGTGGTGCACCGCAGCAACGCGCGACTGCAGGCCGACCTGGATTGCCTGATCCGCCATCGGGTCGAACTGGTCATCACCAGCGTGGGATCCCCGGCCGCGGTGGTGGACCGGTTACACGGGATCGGGGCCCAGTTGTACGCCGATGTGGCCAGCCTGCGGCACGCCTGGGCCGCGCTCGACGCCGGGGCCGACGGCCTGGTGCTATTGACCGCAGGAGCGGGCGGGCAGACCGGATGGGCCAACCCGTTGGCCTTCCTGAGCGCCGTCCGTGAGCGCTTCGATGGTCCACTGGTGCTTGCGGGCGGCATTGCAGACGGACGGTCGATCCTTGCCGCGCAGGCCGCCGGTGCCGACCTGGCCTACGTCGGCACCCGCTTCATTGCCACATCGAAGAGTCGGGCGAGCGATGAATACCGCCGCGCCGTCGTCGATTCCACGCTCGACGACGTCAAGCTGTCCGACCGGGTGGGCGGGATCCCGGCAAGTCTGCTGTCGGCGTGGCTGGACCGACAGGCCGATCCGGAAGGCGCTTCGGACGGGTTTGCCCAGGACCGGCTGCTGTCGAACGGCGACGCATGGAGCGCGGGGCACAGCGTCTCCGGAGTGCACGGCGTGACCACCGTCGAGGAACTGGTGGCGGAGCTGGCCGGCCAGTACCAGGCGGCCAGGGCCGAGTTCGCGGCGTTGTGCGAGGCCGGCGGACCGCTGCGGTAGTGCCCCATTCGAACGGGCTTTGTCACCTGTTGGGGGTGTTTCGCCCTAATGCCCCTGGGTGATCGGCCCCCGCGCTCTTAGTTTATTCGCATTCACTAACGACGGTAAGGACATCGATGCCACCCCTGACATCGGAGATCGATCCGCACTCCGACACCTTCAAGAGCAATTATGAGGTGCAGACCGCGGCTGTCGCGGCGCTCAACGAACAGCTGGCGATCGTCGCCGGCGGCGGTGGTGAACGCTACGTCAAACGCCACCACGACCGCGGCCGCCTGCTGGCGCGTGAGCGCATCGAGCTGCTCCTCGACCGCGACGCGCCGTTCTTGGAGCTCTCCTCCCTGGCGGCATGGGGCACCGACTTCAACGTCGGCGCCGCGATCGTCACCGGTGTCGGCGTGGTCAGCGGTACGGAGTGCATGATCATCGCCCACGACCCGACCGTCCGGGGCGGCACCATGAACCCCTACACGCTACGTAAGAACTTGCGCGCGTTGGAGATCGCGAAGGTCAACCGGCTCCCGGTGCTGTACCTGGTGGAGTCCGGCGGCGCCGACCTGCCCACGCAGTCGGAGCTGTTCGTCCACGCCGGACGCATCTTCCGGGATCTGACCGAACTGTCCTCGATGGGTATCCCCAGCGTGGCGATGGTGTTCGGCAACTCGACCGCCGGCGGGGCCTACGTGCCCGGCATGTGCGACTACGCCGTGCTGGTGGACAAGCAGGCCAAGGTGTTCCTGGGTGGTCCGCCGCTGGTCAAGATGGCGACCGGGGAGGACGCCGACGACGAGTCGCTCGGTGGCGCTGACATGCACACCAGGGTCTCCGGCCTGGGCGACTACTTCGCCGTCGACGAGGTCGACGCGATCCGCATCGGTCGCGACATCGTCGCGCACCTGAACTGGCGCAAGCTCGGACCGGGGCCCAGCCGACCTGCCGACGAGCCGCTCTACGACAGTGAAGAACTCCTGGGCATCGCCTCGGGCGATTCTCGCGTCCCGTTCGACCCCCGTGAGGTGATCGCGCGCATCGTCGACGGCAGCCGGTTCTCGGAGTACAAGCCGCGGTGGGGGACCAGTCTGGCCACCGGATGGGCCTCGATCCACGGCTTCCCGGTCGGCATCCTGGCCAACACCCGGGGCGTACTGTTCAGCGAAGAGTCCAAGAAGGCAACGGAATTCATCCTGTTGGCCAACCAGACCGACACACCGCTGATCTTCCTGCAGAACGTCACCGGCTTCATGGTCGGCACCGAATACGAGCAGGGCGGCATCATCAAGGACGGCGCGAAGATGATCAACGCCGTCACCAACAGCACCGTCCCGCACATCACCCTCAACATGGGCGGGTCGTTCGGCGCGGGCAACTACGGGATGTCCGGTCGGGCCTACGACCCGAGATTCATGTTCAGTTGGGTCAACGCCAAACTGGCCGTGATGGGCGCCCAGCAACTCGCCGGCGTGCTCTCGATCGTGGGCAAAGCCGCCGCGCAGGCCGCAGGCCGCGAATTCGATCACGAAGCCGATGCCAAGCGCACCAAGGAGATCGAGGAACAGATCGATCGCGAATCACATGCGTTCTTCAACTCCGCCCGTATCTATGACGACGGGGTGATCGACCCACGCGATACCCGGTCGGTGCTCGGAATAGCTCTCTCCGCAGCACATTCCAATGTGGTCGCCGGACGCCGCGGCTTCGGCGTGTTCAGGATGTGAGGAACGTGATCACCACTCATCAGCCCATCGGCAAACTGCTCATCGCCAACCGCGGCGAGATCGCATCGCGGATCATCCGCACCGCGCGCGAGATGGACATCGCCACAGTCGCGATCCACTCCGACGCCGACCGGTACGCACCCTACGTCGCTGCGGCCGACGAGGCGGTCCACCTGCCGGGCACCGCACCCGCGGACACCTACCTGCGGGCCGACCTGGTGCTGGCGGCGGCCGTGGCCACCGGCGCCGATGCGATCCACCCCGGGTACGGATTCCTCTCGGAGAACGCCGATTTCGCCAAGGCATGTGCCGAATCCGGCGTGATCTTCGTCGGGCCCAGCCCCGAGGCCATCGCGTCGATGGGATCGAAGATCGCCGCCAAGGAGATGATGGCGGCAGCAGGTGTGCCCGTGTTGCCCGGCGTGACCGTGGGCGCCGACGAGGATGCCGACCCGGACAAGCTGCGCAAGGCGGCAGCCGAGACCGGGTTCCCGATCCTGGTCAAGGCGGCCTTCGGCGGCGGTGGACGAGGAATGCGCATCGTCGCCGACGAGGACGAACTGCTCGAGGCGGTCGCCGGTGCACGGCGCGAGGCGGCGTCGGCGTTCGGCGACGGCACGGTGTTCCTGGAGAAGTTCGTCGAGTCACCGCGGCACATCGAGGTCCAGATCTTCGGTGACAGCCACGGGACGGTGGTGCACCTGGGCGAGCGGGAATGTTCCATCCAGCGTCGCTACCAGAAGATCATCGAGGAAGCGCCCTCGACGGCCGTGGACCCGGCACTGCGTGAGGAACTGGGACGCGCCGCGGTGGCCGCGGGCAAGGCGCTGGCCTATGAGGGGGCCGGCACCGTCGAGTTCGTGATGGCGCCCGACGGTTCGTTCTACTTCCTCGAAGTCAACACCCGACTGCAGGTGGAACACCCGGTGACCGAGCTTGTCACCGGAATCGATCTGGTGCGCGCACAGTTGCTGGTCGCCGCCGGTGAGCCACTGCCGGACGAGATGCTGCACACCGAACCCAACGGCCATGCGGTCGAGGTCCGGCTGTACGCAGAAGACGTCGACGCCGGGTTCATCCCGGTGTCGGGAACACTGCACACCCTGGAATTCCCGGATGTGCCCGGCGTGCGCATCGACGCGGGTTTCACGTCCGGTTCGACGGTCAGCACGTTCTACGACCCCATGCTCGCCAAGGTCATCGGGTACGGCCAGACCCGCGACGAGGCCTGCCGGCGCGTCGCGCGAGCGCTACGCGAGACCCGTATCCACGGTGTCACGACCAACCGTGACCTCCTGGTGGGCATTCTGCGCGAGAACGACTTCCGTGCCGGCGCGATCGACACCGGGTACCTGCAGCGCAATGATCCCGCCGAGCTCGGAGTGGCAGATCCGTCCGCGGTGCGCACCCACGCGGTGGCTGCGGCCCTGGCCTCGATGACACAGCGACGCACGCAGACGACGATTCTTCCGGGACTGCCGTCGGGATGGCGCAACCTGCCGAGCCAGGACCAGGTGGTCGTGTACCGCGACGGCGACGACGTCGTGGAGGTCCGCTACCGAGTGCAGCGTGACGGAATCAGGGTCACCGTCGGTGACTGGCACCCGCAGGTGCGGATCTTCGATGCCGCAGCGGACCTGGTCGACGCCGAGATCGACGGCGTACGACGGCGCTACCGGGCGGCTCGGATCTGTGACGTCGACTACGTCGACAGTTCACTGGGATCGACAGCGCTGCAGGAGGTTCCGCGATTCCCCGACCCCAGCACGATCCAGGAGGCCGGATCGCTGCTGGCCCCCATGCCGGGAGCGGTGGTCCGTGTCGAGGTCGGCGAGGGCGACGAGGTGCAACTGGGGGACATCATCGTGGTCCTGGAAGCCATGAAGATGGAGCACACCGTACGCGCCCCATCGGACGGCGTCGTCACGACGATCGCGGTCAAGCAGGGCGACCAGGTGGAGTCGGGTCAGGTGCTGGCCGTCGTCTCCGGTCCCGACGAGGACGGGCCGTCATGAGCGTCGACTACGAGGTCCGCAACGGCGTCGCGTGGCTCACCATCAACCGTCCCGAAGCGCGTAACAGCCTGAACAAGGCGGTCCGCGACGGGTTGTTCGACGGTGTCCGCAGATTCAACAACGATGCGCAAGCCAAGGTACTGGTCCTGACCGGTGCGGGGGACAAGGCGTTCTGCGCGGGCGGTGACCTCAAGGAGATGTCGGACGACCAATTGACCGTTCCGCCGATCGATTTCGTACCGCAGTTCGGGCGCAACATCACCGTGGACAAGCCGACGATCGCCGCGGTCAACGGTGTCGCGTTCGCCGGGGGCTTTCTGCTGGCGCAGACATGCGACCTGTGTGTGGCCTCGACGACCGCGAAGTTCGCCATCACCGAGGCCAAGGTGGGCCGCGGATCCCCATGGGCGGCGCCGCTCCCGCTGATGATCCCGCGTCGCATCGCCATGGAACTGGTGCTCACCGGAGCACCGATCTCGGCCGCGCGCGCCCACGAGATCGGGTTCGTCAACCGACTGGCCGAACCCGCCGACCTGCACGCGGTGGCGCAGAAATTGGCCGAGCAGATCGCGGCGAATGCACCGCTGTCGGTGGCGGCGGGCAAGCGGACCGCGACACTGACCGCCGAACATCCGCTGAGCGAGGCGTTCGACATCGCTGAATCAATCTGGGAGCCGGTCTATCTCAGCGGAGACGCCCAGGAGGGGATGGCGGCCTTCAAGGAGAAGCGCTCCCCGGTGTGGAAGGGACGTTGATGGCACTGGACTACGGCAGACTTCTCGACGAGCTGCGCACCGAGTCTGACCTGCTGACCGGCCACCTGCAGGATCTCCCCTTCGAGGAGTGGGGCCGCGACACACCGGCGGCGGGCTGGAGCATCCAGGACCAGGTGTCCCACCTGGCGTTCTTCGATGACGCCGCGAAATTGGCCCTGAGACAACCGGACGACTTCAGAGCGATGGCGGACAGACTGATCGCCGGCGGCATGGACTTCCCGGATCGCATCGCCGAGCAGCACCGCATCCTGGCGCCCGATGCGCTGCTGCAGTGGCTTCTGGCCGCCCGCCGAGATCTCCTGGCGGCGCTGTCCGAGGACGATCCGAAGCGACGCATCCCCTGGTTCGGTCCAGACATGAGCGTGGCCTCCTGCGCCACTGCGCGGCTCATGGAGACCTGGGCACACGGACGCGACATCTACGAGACCATCGGTGTGGCGCCCCCGGCGAGTCCCGGGCTGCGCAGCATCGCCCACCTCGGGGTGTCCACCTTCGCCTTCTCCCACCGGCTCAACGGTCAAGACGTGCCCAGCGAGCCGGTCGCGGTGCAGCTGCACTCACCCGGTGGTGAGACATGGACCTGGGGACCGCAGGACGCCGCCGACAGGATCACCGGCACCGCCGAGGATTTCGTCCTCGTCGTCACGCAGCGCAGGCACTGGACCGACACCGGGCTCACCGTCGAGGGACCGGTGGCCACCGGGTGGATGGAGGTCGCTCAGGCCTTCGCCGGCGCGGCCACCAAGACCGAGCCGAAGGTGCAGGCGCGATGAGCCGGGCAGTTCGGATCGGCAACGTCTCGGGGTTCTACGGCGACCGGCACTCGGCGATGCGGGACCTGGTCGCGACCGCCGACGTCGACGTCATCACCGGTGACTATCTGGCCGAGCTCACCATGCTGATCCTGTGGAAGTCGCGCAAGAAGAATCCCGAAACCGGTTATGCGCACACCTTTCTCACCCAGTTCCGCGAAGTGGCCGCCGAATGCGCGCGCCGCGGGATCAAGGTCGTGGTGAATGCGGGAGGGCTCAATCCCGCGGGGATGGCCGGCCGGGTTCGAGAGCTGCTCGCAGAGCTCGGCGTCGACCTCACGGTGGCCCATGTCGAGGGCGATGACCTGATGCCGCGGCTGCCGCAGCTCCTGGAGCGGGGACACGAGTTCGCCAACATCGACACCGGGATCCCGTTGCGCGACAAGGACGTCGAGCCGGTGTCGGCAAACGCCTACCTGGGCGGCTGGGGGATCGCCTCGGCGTTGGCCCGTGGTGCGGACGTGGTGGTGACCGGCAGGGTCACCGACGCCGCGCTGGTGGTCGGCGCCGGTGCCTGGTGGCACGGATGGTCGCGCGACGACTACGACGCGCTGGCCGGCGCGGTGGCCGCCGGCCACATCATCGAATGCGGTCCACAGGCGACGGGCGGAAACTACTCGCAGATCCACGAGGTCACCGACCGCCGCTACCCCGGTTCGCCGATCGCCGAATTGGAGCACGACGGCAGCTTCGTCATCACCAAGCCCACCGACAGCGGAGGCGTGGTGACACCGGGCACCGTGACCGCGCAGCTACTGTACGAGGTCGGTGCGCCCGCCTACGTGAATCCTGACGTGGTGGCGCATTTCGACACCTGCAGCATCACGCAGGCCGGCGAGAACCGAGTGCGGGTCAGCGGTACGGTCGGCACTCCGCCACCGCCGACGCTCAAGGTCGCGATGAACTACATCGGCGGATTCCGCAACACCATGACCATGGCGCTGACCGGCCTCGACATCGAGGAGAAGGCCAAGTGGGCCGTCGAGGAGCTCATGACGATCCTCGGCGGCCAGGAGCGGTTCGATCACGTGGACATCCAGCTGCTCCGCTATGACACACCCGATCCGGTGAGCATGGAGCAGGCGACCGCACACCTCCGCGTCACCGTCAAAGACCGTGACCGGGCCAAGGTCGACCGGGCGTTCTCCAATGCCGTCATCGAGCTGTACGTCGCAGGGTATGCCGGCTTCTACACCACGACACCACCGTCCTCGGCGAGCGAATTCGGTGTCTACTGGCCGACGTTGATCCCGGCATCCGAGGTGGCGCACACGGTGGTGCACGCCGACGGGACGCGGGAGCTGATCGAGCACTCGACCGAGACGGCCGGGTTGACTGCGGCACAGGCGCCGGAGTCACCGGCTCCGCGGGACTTCGGGACCACCTCGCGCAGGCCCCTGGGCACCATTGTGGCGGCCCGCTCGGGAGACAAGGGCGGAAACGCCAACGTCGGGGTCTGGACCGACACCGACGAGCGGTGGGAGTGGCTGCGGTCACACCTCACCGAGCAGAGGTTCGCCGAACTCGTGCCGGAGTGCAGGGGACTGACCATCCGGCGATTCGAGTTCCCGAATCTCAAGGCGCTCAACTTCGTCGTCGCCGGGTTCCTCGGAGACGGCGTGGCGTCATGCACGCGACCGGATGCCCAGGCCAAGAGCTTCGGCGAGTATCTGCGGGCCGTCCACACCGACGTGCCCGACGCACTGATCTGAGGAGAACCGACCGACATGGACTTCCGTGAACCCAGCGAGCACAGCGACCTGCGCGCCGCCGTCGCCGCGATCACCGACAGGTACGGGCCGGCGTACTTCGCAGAACGGGCGACGGCACACGAACCCACCGATGAACTCTGGAAGGACCTTGCGCAGCATGGGTTCATCGGCATCAACTTCCCCGAGGAGTTCGGCGGCGGGGGCGCAGGGATGGCCGAACTGGCGATCGTCTGTGAGGAGACCGCAGCCGGGGGTTGCCCGCTGCTGCTCATGCTGGTCTCCAGCGCGATATCGGGTGAACTCATTTCCCGCTACGGCAGCAGCGAGCAGCAGAAGGACTGGCTGCCGCGAATGGCCTCCGGAGAAACCAAGGTGGTGTTCGCCATCACCGAGCCCGATGCCGGGTCCAACACACGCCAGATCGCCACGACGGCGGTGCGGGACGGCGGCGACTACGTGATCAACGGCACCAAGTACTACATCTCCGGTGTGGACGAGGCCGAATGCCTCATCGTCGTCACACGCACTGCGCCGGAACGCCTTTCGCTCTTCCTGGTGCCCACCGATGCGCCGGGTCTGGTCAAACACCGGCTCCCGGTCGGAATCAACCTGCCCGAGAAGCAGTACACACTGCACTTCGACAATGTCCGCGTTCCGGCCTCGAATCTGGTGGGCGTGGAGCACGAGGGGTTCAAGCAGGTGTTCGACGGCCTCAATCCCGAACGCATCACCGGGGCCGCGGTGTGTGTGGGGATCGGCAGGCACGTGGTCGAAAAGGCTGCGGACTACGCGCGGCAGCGGTCGGTGTGGGGTCCGCCCATCGGCACGTATCAGGCCATCGCCCACCCGCTGGCCAAGGCGAAGATCGAAGTGGACATGGCGGCGCTCGCCACCAGCCGGGCCGCGTGGCTGTTCGACAACCAGCTGCCGGCCGGTGAAGCGTCGAACATCGCGAAGTACCTGGCTGCCGAGGCCGCAGTGGCTGCGGCGGATCACGCCATCCAGCTGCACGGCGGCAACGGTATATCCGCCGAATACGGCCTGCTTCCGCAGTGGGGCCTTGCCAGGCTGCTGCAGATCGCCCCGGTCAGCCGGGAGATGATCCTGAATTATGTTGCCCAGCACAGTCTCAACCTGCCGCGGTCGTACTGATCGCCTGATCGGATCGGCGGCATCGTGAAATTTGGTTTGCAGCTCGGATATTGGGCTGCGCAGCCGCCGAGCAACCATGCGGAGTTGGTGGCCGCGGCCGAGGAGGCCGGGTTCGACACCGTGTTCACCGCCGAGGCGTGGGGCTCGGATGCGTTCACGCCGCTGGCCTGGTGGGGCCGTGAGACCAGCCGGCTGCGGCTGGGCACGTCGGTGGTGCAGATGTCGGCGCGCACGCCCACGGCGTGCGCCATGGCGTCGCTGACGCTGGACCATCTCTCGGGTGGCCGGCACATCCTGGGGCTGGGGGTGTCCGGGCCGCAGGTCGTGGAGGGCTGGTACGGCCAGAAGTTTCCGAAACCGCTGGCGCGTACCCGCGAGTACGTCGACATCATCCGGCAGGTGTGGGCCCGCGAGGCCCCGGTGACCAGCGACGGACCGCACTATCCGCTACCGCTGGCCAGTGCGGGCACCACCGGACTCGGCAAGGCGCTCAAGCCCATCACGCATCCGCTGCGCGCGGACATCCCGATCATGCTGGGCGCCGAAGGGCCCAGGAACGTCGCGCTGGCCGCCGAGATCTGCGACGGCTGGCTGCCGATCTTCTACACGCCGCGCATGGCCGACACCTACAACGCGTGGCTCGACGAAGGTTTTGCCAAGCCGGGTGCGCGTCGCACGCGCGAGACCTTCGAGATCTGCGCGACGGCCAACATCGTCATCACCGAGGACCGGGCCGCGGCGTTCGCGGCGATGAAGCCCTACCTCGCGCTGTACATGGGCGGTATGGGTGCCGAGGACACCAACTTCCACGCCGACGTCTACCGCCGCATGGGCTACGGCGAGGTCGTCGACGAGGTCACAAGGCTGCTGCGCAGCAGAGGTAAAGAGGAAGCTGCACAAGCAATTCCCGACGAGGTCGTCGACGACGCCGCGATCGTCGGCGACGTGGCCTACGTGCGTGAACAGATCAAGGTGTGGGAGGCCGCGGGCGTCACCACCATGGTCGTCAATGCCCGCAGTCCCGAACACATCCACCAATTGACTTCACTGTGAGGACGAACATGCTGGAGATCACCGATCAAAATCGGGTCCGAACCATTGCCTTGGCGCGCCACGATGCGCTCAACGCGTTCGACGAGGCGCTCTACGATGCCACCGCGATCGCGCTGCAGGACGCCGCCGAGGATGGCGACGTCGCGGTGGTGATCCTCACCGGGTCCGGCCGGGCCTTCTGCGCAGGTACTGATCTGAAGGAACTGCACGCCCGGGCGACGAAGAACGGATTCGTGCCGGGGAAGTACGGTTTCAACGGTCTGATGGCCGTGCTGGCCGAATTCCCCAAACCGCTGATCTGTGCGGTCAACGGTGTGGGGCTGGGCATCGGCACCACCATTCTGGGGTTCGCCGACCTGGCGTTCATGTCCACCTCCGCTCGGTTGAAGTGCCCGTTCACCAGCCTGGCGCTGGCGCCCGAGGCGGCGTCGTCATATCTGCTGCCGGCGCTGCTGGGTAGGCAGAATGCGGCCTGGGTGCTGATGTCGTCGGAATGGATTGACGCCCAGCAGGCTCTTGAGATGGGTCTGGTGTGGCGACTCTGTGAGCCGGACCAGCTCGACGACGAAGTGCGTCGGCACGCGGAACTGCTTGCCAGTCACCCGATCTCGAGTCTGATCGCTGTCAAACGCACGCTCACCGCGCCGCACGTGGAGGCGGTGCGTGCGGCGCTGGCGCGCGAAGACGCACTCCTGGAGGAGTTGCTCGGCGCGCCGCCCAACATGGCGGCACTGGCGCAGTTCGTCGGAAAACGCGACTGAGCCCTAAGCCCGCGCGGTGGCGGCGCGTGCACCGGCAACGATCGCCGCCGCCGCCTCATCGCCCAGCGGGTACGGCGTGAGCAGCGTGAAACGATCGACCAGTCCGGCGAATCTGGTGACAACCTCGGCCCCGGCCTCGGTCGGTTCTCCCACGGCGGCAAAGGTGTTGAGCACCTCGTCATCGATCAGACCGGTCATCGTCGTCCAGTCCCCGGCCTTGGACAGCCGGTGCAGTTCAGTGTGCAGGTCGTGCCATCCGTGGAGTTCGAGGACGTGGCGGTAGGCCGGAGTGGATCCGTAGAAGGCGATCTGGCGCCGGACGGCGCTGACGGCCCGGGTCAACTCCTCGTCGGTGCTTCCGGAGGCGATCAGGCCGGGATAGGAGATCGTGAAATCGGCGCGGCGGCGGCCCACCTTCCGCAACTCTTCTTCGACGATAGGCAGAGTGACCTCACTGAGGTAGCGCTGCGTGGTGAACCCGTGCACCAGCAGGCCGTCGGCATCGCGCGCCGCGACCCGGGTCATCCTCGGTCCGACTGCCGAGATCACGATCTTCGGATCACCGTGCGGATGCGGAGTCGGGGTGAACATCGGGGTCATCAGCGTGTGCTGATAGTGGTCACCCCGGAAATCCAGACGCTCACCGGTCCGCCACGACCGCCAGATGGCCCGGATTGCGTTGACATACTCCGACATTCGCTCGGCGGGCGCCGACCACGGCATCGAGAACCGCCGTTCGATGTGGGCCTGGATCTGGGTGCCCAATCCGAGAACGAACCGCCCGTCGCTCATCTCCTGGAGATCGTTTGCAGCCATGGCTGTCGTCATGGGGTTGCGGGCGAATGCCACGGCGATGCCCGTGCCCAACTGGACGTTGGTGGTGGTCATGGCCGCCACGGCCAGAGGCAGGAAGGGATCTCTGTCGACGTCGGTGGACCAGATGCCGTCGAAGCCGATGTCCTGGGCGCGTGCGGCCTGGCCGAGAAGACCGGAGATCCCGGCCTCCTCGGCGCCCGCCACTGCACCTGAAATGTTGCAGTCTACGTACATGGTTCAGTTCGCGAGTTGAGCTTCGGTTGGCGTGACGCTCTCCTTTGCCGGAGTGCCCGCGTCGGGTGTCCTGGTCGGGAGAAAAGCCGCCAGCCCGTAGATGGTAATGGAGCACAGGGCGATCGACGCCAGTGTCGCGGCGAAGATCAGTGGCGTGGAGGCCAGGCCGTTGTCGAGGTGCATGCCGATGATGACGGGGTAGCCCAGACCGAAGTTGGCGCCGAAGAACGTCATCGGGAACAGTACGAACAGGCCCAGCAGCAACCACCAATCGGATGCCCGGCGCCAGATGAGCACTGCCGCCACGGTGAAGAGCACCACCTGAGTACCCTCCAGGACTCCGATGACGAGCGGATAGTTCCAGATTCGGAGCACATGGGGGCCGTAGTAGGTGTACACATCGGTGCCGGTGCCGATGACCTCGAAGACGCACGAGGTGACGATCTCCAGTCCCCACAGGGCCAACAGGCTCCTGCGGTCGAACCTTCCCTCGTAGAGGCGCCGCCCGGCGTACAGGCAGGCACCCGCGTACAGGATGATGTAGCCGCTGTGGGTCCAGTTCGGTTGGGGAATTCCGAACGCGGAGAAGTGCATCAGCCCTGCGCCGGGCTGGCCGTTCTGTGCGTCGTAGAACCACAGATCGAATGCGACGTCGTACAGCGGCTCGGCGTAGGCGGCGACGCCCGCGGCCACGACTGCGAAGAGGTAGAACGGTGTGCGCTGCCGCAGGCCCATGCGAATGGCGATGGCAATCATCGCCAGTGTGATGACCCAGCTGGCCCAGGTGAATATGTTCTGCCACAACAGGCTGACGTCGTGCGTCATCACCTCGGAGGTCATACGACCCATGTGTTCTCCTTCCATGACGCGGCGACGGCGAGTTGTGAGGTGCCTGATATCGCTCGCGTGGGAGGGACGCTATTCGTTGTGATGTGCGCCTCAAATCCCCCGCTGGGGGGGATTGCCCTCTCATTAGGGGGTGCGACGGTCTGTGCTGAGGATGCTGCGTGCCGAATCGGCGAGCAGAACCCGGAGCCTGTCGTCGGCGAGACCTGTGTTGTGGAAGAGGGGCGACTGAATGGCGCCGATGGCGGCATGCACGATGACCCGTGCCTCGGTGTCGTCGAGGTCCTCACGTAGTTCATTCACCAGATGGACCCATTCCTCCAGGTACAACCGCTGTTTGCGGCGGAGCCGCCTGCGGTCCTCCTCGGGCAGATTGTTGATCTCGTTGTGGTAGACCTGCGCAAGCTGGCGGTCACCGATCACGAACTCGACCTGTCCTTCGATCAACTCCGCCAATGCCGTTGGCAGATCGTCGGTTTCGTCCAGGATGCGCTTCTCCTCGGCGATCAGATCGTCTATCACCTGGTCGAACAACGCGACCAGGATGGCCGACTTGCTCTCGAAGTGGCGGTACACCCCGGACCCGGTGATGCCGGCCGCGTTGCCGATGTCAGCAATCGAAACAGCGTGAAAACCCCTGCGGCCGATCAGTTCCGAGGCCGCCAGCAGAATCCTGTTCTTGCGGTCGGGATCGCGGGTCCTGGCCTTGGCGGTGCCGGGCGGCGAGTCGACGACGATGAGTACACCTCCTGAGTGCATGCGTATTTATTATGCAACACCCTTGGGCTGGGCGTATCGCAAAGTATGAGTGAATCGAAAATTACTAACTTGATACTTCCGTGTTTCGTGTCCTCGTGCGTCCGGCGGACCGCTTGTGCCCCCGCAGGAGGATCCATCTCCCCCCGCGAGGAGGGGAAACCGCCGTGATCTGTGCCATACATTTGCCGCGTGTTCTTCAACGAGGGGTTCCTACCGATGTGGATCGCGCACACAATGGCGTCTTGTCGGGGTGTCCGGTGATCGCGCTGGGACCCGCCGCCAAGCCCGTGGGCGCACTCGGCGGTTTCTTCGCGATGACCCTCGATGTCTTCATCACGATCGCACGCCCGCCGTTCGCATGGCGCGAGTATCTGAATCAGACCTGGTTTGTGGCGCGGGTGTCACTCGTACCAGCGCTGATGTTGACGGTGCCCTATACCGTGCTGCTGGTCTTCACCTTCAACATCCTGCTGATCGAGTTCGGCGCCGCCGACTTCTCCGGGACCGGGGCGGCGATCGGCACAGTGAGTCAGATCGGACCGATCGTGACGGTGTTGGTGGTTGCCGGCGCCGGGTCCACTGCGATGTGTGCGGACTTGGGCGCCAGGACGATTCGCGAAGAACTCGATGCCATGCGAGTGATGGGTATCGATCCCATCCAGGCCCTTGTGGTGCCGCGTGTGCTGGCCGCGACGACCGTGGCGCTCGCACTGTCGGCGACCGTCATCATCGTAGGGTTGGCGGGTGGCTTCGTGTTCGCGGTCTTCATCCAGCATGTGCCTCCGGGCTCGTTTGTGGCGGGTTTGACGGTGCTCACACACGGCGCCGACGTCGCTGTCGCGCTGGCGAAGGCCGCGTTGTTCGGACTGTCGGCGGGGCTGATCGCTTGCTACAAGGGCATTTCGGTGGGCGGTGGTCCCGCCGGTGTCGGCAACGCGGTCAACGAAACAGTCGTGTTCACCTTCATGGCCCTGTTCGCGATCAACGTCATCGCCACGGCCGTCGGTGTGAAAATCACGGTGGTGTGACATGGCGGCGGCGAGTTTTGCTGTGCGGCAGAGGTTCCCAAGGATGAGTAATCGGCTCGATCGAGTTCGTGCGGCCTGGGATGGGATCGGTGTGCAGACACAGTTCTACGCGCGGGCCATCGGTTCGATCGGCGACGCCGCGATGAACTACCGCACCGAACTCATCCGGTTGATCGCGACAATGGGACTCGGCGCCGGAGCGCTTGCGGTCGTCGGCGGAACCGTCGCCATCGTCGGGTTTCTCACCATGACCACCGGTGCCCTGGTCGCGGTTCAGGGCTACAACCAGTTCGCCTCTGTGGGCGTGGAGGCGCTCACCGGGTTCGCCTCGGCATTCTTCAACGTCCGGCTCATCGCGCCGGGCACCACCGCGGTGGCGCTGTCGGCGACCATCGGCGCCGGCGCGACCGCCCAGTTGGGGGCCATGCGTATCAACGAGGAGATCGACGCACTTGAGGTCATCGGTATCCGCAGCGTCAGCTACCTGGCATCGACCAGGGTCGCTGCCGGGGTCATCGTCGTGATCCCGCTGTACTGCGTCGCGGTGATCATGTCCTTCATCTCGTCGCGGTTGGGCACCACGGTGATCTACGGGCAAGGGTCCGGCGTGTACGACCACTACTTCAACACGTTTCTCAACACCAACGACCTGTTGTGGTCGTTCGGCCAGTCCGTGGCGATCACCGTGGTGATCATGCTGGTTCACACCTACTACGGCTACACCGCCTCGGGAGGCCCCGCGGGTGTGGGCGAGGCGGTCGGCCGAGCGGTCCGGACCTCGTTGATCGTGGCTGCCATCGTCGTCGTGATGATCTCGCTCGCGTTGTACGGCCAGTCCGGCAACTTCCACTTGGCGGGGTGAGCTGTGCAACCCAGATTCCGTGATGCCCGGATCAAGCCGGCCTGGTGGACATGGATCCTCATCGCCGCCCTCGGCGTCTTCTTCTTCACGACAGGTTCGTTGTTCGCGGGGACCTTCCGCTCGTTCGTACCGGTGACGCTGGTGTCGGACCGGTCGGGCCTGGTGATGGAAACCGGAGCGAAAGTGAAGCTCAACGGCGTCGAGGTGGGCCGGGTCAGTGAGATCCGCGGCGGTGCCTCCGGGGTCAGCCTGCAGTTGGAGATCGAGCCCGATCAGATCCGGTTCATCCCGGCCAACGTCGAGGCAAGAATCACTGCGACAACCGCTTTCGGTGCGAAATACGTTGATCTGAGCTATCCGGACAACCCAACCGGTCAGCACCTGGCCGCCGGCGCGGTGCTGCGTTCACGCAACGTCAGCACCGAGGTGAACACGGTGTTCGAGAATCTGACCGACGTCCTGAAAATGGTCGATCCCGCCAAGCTGAACGCCGTTCTCTCGGCACTGGCCGAGGGTTTCCGCGGCCAGGGGGAGCGCATGGGGCAGGCCATCACCGACGCCAATGAGGTTCTGATGGCGATCAATCCACGCCAAGACACCATCCGCGAGGACTGGCGGGCGATGGGTGAGGTCAGCGCCGCGTACGACCACGCGGCCGACGACATCGTGAAGATCCTGGATGCCGGCACCACCACCGCAGAGACGGTCACCTCACATCGGTCCGAGCTCGACACGCTGCTGCTCAACGTGATCGGGTTCGGTCGAGCCGGCGTCGACCTGTTGGCCCCCAACTTCACCAACCTCGTGAATGCGGTCAACGGGTTCGCGCCGACATCGGATCTGCTGATGAAGTACCAACCCGAGTACACCTGCCTGCTCGACGGTTCGGTCTCGCTGCTGCAGAATGGTCACGTCGATGCCTTCGGCGGCAACGGTCGCTCGGCCATCTTCGACATCGGCCTGTTGCTCGGCAACGATCCCTACCACTACCCGGACGACCTGCCGATCGTCGGTGCCAAGGGCGGCCCGGGGGGAAAGCCGGGCTGCGGCTCGCTGCCCGACGTCGCGAAGAACTTCCCGGTACGGCAGCTGGTGACCAACACTGGGTGGGGCACCGGCTTGGACATCCGGCCGAACCCCGGCATCGGATTCCCCGGTTGGGCCAACTACTTCCCGGTCACCCGCGGCATCCCGCAGCCACCGATCATCCGCAACCTCGGAGGTGGTCCGGCACCGGGTCCCATTCCGTACCCGGGTGCCCCGCCCTACGGCGCCGATCTCTATGCCGACGACGGGACCCCACTGTGGCCGGGTCTCCCGCCCGCACCACCACCCTCGGACCAGCCCCCACCTGATCCGAACAACCCGCCACCGGGTGCAGAGCCGTTCGTCCCGCCCGCACCCGCGGCAATGACCCCGACCCAATGACGGCCAACTGACCTGACAGGAGCCGATCGGTGAACAAAGAAGTTCTCTCCACCCTGATACGCGTCAGCGCGTTCTTGACCGTCTGCGCTGTGGGTGTGTTCGCCCTGTTCTCGATCTTCGCCGACCTGCGGTTCGGTGAGCGCAAGCAGTACACGGCGCAGTTCTCCGACATCAGCGGGTTGAAAGAGGGGGATTTCGTGCGGATCGCCGGCGTCGAAGTCGGTCAGGTGCAGAAGGTTTCGATGGATGAGAACGCCCTGGTGCTGGTCGAGTTCGCCATGGAGGACTCCGTGGAACTGACCTCGACCAGTACCGCGGTGATCCGTTACGACAACCTGATCGGCGGCCGGTACCTGGAGCTGAAACAGGGCGAGGAGCCCGGAGCAGTTCTGCAGGCCGGTGCCACGATTCCGCTTGCGCGCACCCGGCCCGCCCTCGACCTCGACGAGCTGATAGGTGGGTTCCGGCCGTTGTTCAAGGCCCTCGACCCAGATCAGGTCAATGCGCTGAGCACCCAACTCGTCCAGGTGTTCCAAGGGCAAGGTGCCACGATCAGCTCATTTCTGGACCAGACCGCGGCGATGACCTCCACCCTGGCCGACCGTGACCAGCTCATCGGCGAGGTGATCGGAAACCTCGATGTCCTCCTGGGCTCGCTCGGCGAGCAGAGCCACCAGTTCGACAAGGCGGTGAATTCTCTGTCGGAGTTGGTGGCGGGCCTGTCAGCCCGCCGGACCGACATCACCAACGCCATCGCGAACAGCGACAACGCGGCGACCGAAATCGCCGACCTTCTGGCCCAGGCCCGTCCGCCGCTGCAGAACGTCGTCACCCAGGCCGACCGGGCCGCCGCCATCGCGGTCGCCGACCACGAATACCTCGATAACATTCTCAACACCCTTCCCGACAAATACCGGGTGTTGGGCAGGCAGGCGATGTACGGCGACTATTTCAGCTTCTACCTCTGCGATCTCATCCTGAAGCTGAACGGCAAAGGGGGACAACCCGTCTACGTCAAACTTGCAGAACAGGTGACAGGACGGTGCGCGCCGAAATGAAAGCCTTCTCGGAGCGCGATCCACGCACCATCGGCCTGGTCGGCATCGCCATCACGGTGGTGATAGCGCTGGCAGCGCTGAACTTCGACAAACTGCCCCTGCTCAGCAGCACGAAAGGTTACTCGGCGTACTTCGCGGACGCCGGCGGGCTGAACACCGGCGCCACCGTGCGGGTTTCAGGCTTCGCCGTAGGAAAAGTGGAACGCATCAGACTGGACGGCAGAAAGGTTCTGGTCGATTTCACTGTCGACAGCGCGATACATCTGGGCGAACAGAGTGAAGCCGCGATCAAGGTGAAGAGTCTTCTGGGTACGAAGGTGATCGACGTCATTCCGCGGGGCGGTGGCCAACTGCACGAACCCATTCCGCTGGAACGCACCACATCGCCGTATCAGCTACCCGATGCGCTGGGTGATTTGGCCACCACCGTCGAAAATCTGAACACCGACGACCTCTCGGCTGCACTCGACACCATGGCGCAGACCTTCGCCGGTACGCCGCCCGATGTGAAGATCGCCGTGGCCGGAGTGGCGCGGCTCTCCGAGACGATCAACAAGCGGGACACCGAACTCCGTAACCTCCTCGCCAACGCGCGCAAAGCGACTGCCGTGCTGGCCACCCGTACCGACCAGGTCGTCGGGCTCGTGCAGGACAGCAATGCGTTGCTCGCCGAATTGCGTACCCAAAGCGATGCGCTTGACCGGGTGTCACAGGACATCAGCAGGGCTGCAACGCAACTGAGAGGATTCATGGCAGACAATCGTCAGCAGCTGCGCCCCATGCTCGACAAGCTCAACGGCGTGCTCACGATCGTCGACAATCGCAAGGATCGGCTACAAGAGGCCGTCAAGCTGCTCAACAAGTACGCCTTGTCGCTGGGTGAGTCGGTGGGGTCCGGCCCCTTCTTCAAGGCCTATATACCCAACCTGATCCCCGGCCAGTTCTCGCAGCCGTTCATCGATGCCGCGTTCTCCGACCTCGGTCTGGACCCTGCGACGCTGCTTCCGTCGCAGCTGGTCGACCCGCCGGTCGGACAGCCGGGCACCCCGGCGTTGCCGGTTCCCTACCCGCGGACCGGACAGGGCGGAGAACCCCGCCTCAACCTGCCGGATGCGATCACCGGGAACCCAGGCGATCCGCGGTACCCGTACCGGGAGCCGCCGCCTGCACCCGCACCAGGTGGCCCGCCGCCCGGGCCGCCGGCACCGCCCGTCCCGGGGCTGGAATCGACACCGTCGCCGACGCCGAGCCCGGTCTACGTACCCGCTCCCGGCGAGCCCACGACCCCGATCCCGGCAGGTGAAGGACGATGAGGATCAGCAAGAAGCAGCTGACATTGGCGGCCGGCCTGGTGGTCGTCATGGTGGCCGGAGTGCTCGTCGGGTTCCGAATGACCGGCCCGGCGGCACGCACCACCATCACCGCCTACTTCGCGAACAGCAACGGCTTGTTCGCCGGCGACGACGTGCTGATCCTCGGCGTGCCGGTCGGCAAGGTCAAAGAGATCGAACCGCTGCCCGAGCGTGCGAAGGTGACGTTCTGGGTCGACAAAGAATTCCAGGTGCCGGCAGATGCCACCGCCGCGATCCTGTCTCCACAGCTCGTGACGGGACGCGCGATCCAACTGACTCCGCCATATGAATCCGGGCCGGAACTGCCCGACGACGCCGTCATCCCGATCGAGCGCACCGCGGTGCCGGTCAGCTGGGACGACTTCCGCGTGCAACTCGAGAAGCTCACGCGGACACTGCAACCCGAGACGCCGGGCGGAACCAGCGCTCTCGGCAACTTCATCAACACCGCAGCGGACAACCTCCGCGGTGAAGGTGACAACATCAGGGATGCGCTGGTGAAGCTGTCCAAGACCGTGACCACCGTCAGTGACCACAAGGACGACGTCTTCTCCACGCTGAACAACCTCGCCACTCTGGTATCGGCACTGCGCGACAGCACCGACGTGCTCGCTGCGCTCAACCGCAACATGGCCGCGGTGAGTGCGTTGCTCGCCGACAGTCCGGACGAGGTGGGGCAGGCGATCGCGGACCTGAATTCGTTGGCTGTCGACGTGAAGAGCTTCGTGGTCGAGAATCGCGACGCCGTGGGAACGACTTCCGATGTGTCGGCGTCGATCAGCACGGCGCTGGTGCAGAGTCTCGACGACATCAAACAGTCGCTCCACATATTTCCCACCACATTGGCGAATTTCGGCAACATCTACGAACCGGCGAACGGTTCACTCACGGGTGCGCTGGCGATCAACAACTTCTCCGACCCGATCTCGTTCATCTGTGGTGCGATCGAAGCGGCGTCGCGGTTGGGTGCCGAACGATCGGCGAAACTGTGTGTGCAATACCTGGCGCCCATCGTCAAGAACCGCCAGTTCAACTTCCCGCCGTTCGGGGAGAACACGTTCGTGGGGGCTCAGGCGCGGCCCAACGAGATCACCTTCAGCGAGGATTGGCTGCGCCCTGACTACATTCCGCCGGCCCAGCCCGTGACCCAGGACCTCGATCCGGAGGTATTGCCCGCCGAGGCCGCGCCGACGGACGGCAGCGCCGATCCGTCCGCCGGGCTGCCGGGCCTGATGATTCCCACGGAGGCAGGCTCATGACCCACATGAGAAGAGTCGTGGCGTGCGCGGCAACTGTCGCGGCACTGATGATCGGTGTCACCGGTTGCAGCAACTGGCGCGGGCTGAACTCGGTGTCCCTGCCGGGGACCGAAGGCGGCGGTCCGGGGGCCTTCGACATCCAGGTTCAGATGCCGGACATCACCAATCTGCAGCCGAACTCCCGGGTTCGGGTCGCAGATGTCACGGTGGGCACGGTCACCAAGGTCGAACGCCAAGGCTGGCACGCACTGTTGACGTTGCGTCTCAACGGCGATGTGAACCTGCCGGCCAACTGCACCGCGACCATCGGCCAGACCAGCCTGCTGGGATCGTTGCACGTCGAACTGGCGCCTCCTGCCGCCGCGCCGCCACAGGGAAGGTTGCACCAAGGCTCGTTGATCCCGTTGGCCGACTCCACCACGCACCCCACGACCGAGCAGACCCTGGCAGCGGTCTCGATGTTGCTCAACGGCGGCGGACTGGGCCAGATGCAAGACATCACCAAAGCGTTGAGCACCGCGCTGCGCGGGCGTGAGGCCGATCTGAGGAATCTGATCGGGCAACTGGAGACGTTCGTCGCGAAGACCAATGACCAGACCGGTGACATCATCGAAGCCACCGAGAAACTGAACCGGCTGACCGGCAAGTTCGCGGCCCAGCAGCCCGTGGTGGACAAAGCAGTCCGCACGATTCCCGACGCACTTGAGGTGCTCAAGGACCAGCGGGACAACCTGACCGCAGCACTCGACCAGCTCGGCAGATTCAGTGCATTGGCCGCGGATTCGACACGACAGACCAAGGATTCGCTGGTACGCGAGTTCCGCAACATCGGCCCGGTGCTGGAGTCGCTGGCCAACGCCGGGCCCAACATGACGCGCGCGCTGTCGATCCTCACCACCTACCCGTTCCCCAACGAAACCCTGGAGAAGTGGTTGCGCGGTGACTACGGGAACATGACCGCGATCGTGGACCTCACATTGAGCCGAATCGACGCAGGGTTCTTCACCGGTACACGCTGGGAAGGCGACCTCACCGAACTCGAAATGCAGTGGGGGCGAACCATCGGACAACTCCCCAGCCCGTACACCGCGGTCAACCCGCTGGTGGCGCCCTACCGCTGGGACCAGGGGCGCTGACATGATCCACCGTAGAACCAAGATTCAGCTGGCCATCTTCTGTGTGATCGCCGTGGTGTTCGGCACCGTCATGATCTTCGGATACATGAGGCTCCCGGCGCACCTCTTCGGGATCGGCCTGTACACGGTCAACCTCGACCTCGACAGAACCGGTGGTCTCTATCCCACCGGAAACGTCACCTACCGCGGCACCGAGGTCGGTCGCGTCGAATCGGTCGGACTCAGCGAGAACGGCGGTGTCCGAGCAGTTCTGAAACTGAAGTCGGGTATCGACATCCCGTCGGATCTCCGCGCCGAGGTGCACAGCCAGTCCGCGATCGGCGAGCAGTACGTCGAACTCCTCCCTCGCAGTGCCGCTGCCCCGCCGCTCCAGGACGGTGACGTGATCGCCGCGAAAGACGTCTTCATCCCGCCGGACATCAACAGTCTGCTCGACGCCGCCAACACCGGCTTGCAGGCGATCCCACAGGACAACCTCAAGACGGCAATTGACGAATCCTACGCTGCTGTAGGCGGTCTCGGGCCGGAGATCTCACGACTGGTCAGGGGATCGACCGCCCTGGCCTCCGACGCGAGGAAGAACCTCGGCTCACTGACCACGTTGATCGACCTGTGGCAACCGGTTGCCGAATCGCAAATCGGAACTGCCGACTCGATCGAGGCGTGGGCGGCGAATCTGGCCGCGGTCACCGGCCAGCTCAAACAGCACAATGCAGATGTTGTCGGCCTCATCGAGCAGGGGGCGCCTGCGGCCGAGGAGGCGCGTCGGCTGTTCGAGCGGGTGCAGCCGACACTGCCGATCCTGCTGGCAAATCTGGTGAGCATCAACGAGGTGGCTTTGACCTATCAGCCGGGCATCGAGCAGATCCTCGTGTTGCTGCCCCAGGGTATCGCCCAGTTGCAAGGGCCGAACCTCGCCAACCGCGACAACAAGGACACGGCGCACAAAGGTATGTTCTTGGCGTTCAACACCAATATCAACCTGCCGCCACCCTGCACCACGGGATTCCTTCCGGCGCAACAGCGTCGCCCCCCGTCATTCGAGGACTACCCGGAACGGCCGGCAGGCGATCTCTACTGCCGTACCCCGCAGGACTCACCGTTCAATGCTCGCGGCGCACGTAACATTCCGTGCGAAACCGTTCCTGGTAAACGTGCGCCGACGGTGAAACTGTGTGAGAGCGACGAGAATTTCGTCCCGCTCAACGATGGTTACAACTGGAAGGGCGACCCCAACGCGACGCTGTCGGGGCAGTCCATCCCCGACCTCGGACCAGGACAGGGGGAGTCGGCCCCGGAAACCTCGCCGGCTCCGCCTGCCCCGCCTGTGGAAGGCGATCCCGTTCCGATGGCGATCGCCCGCTACGACCCAGCCACCGGCACCTACCTGGGCCCGGACGGTCAGGTGTACACCCAGGCCGACTTGGCAGACAACGGATCGAAGGAGCAGACATGGCAGTCGATGTTGACACCGCACGGCATGAACTGACCCAACCGGGACAGGCCGACGACCAGGAGACCGACGAGAAGTCCGGGGTCGACACTGATTCGAGAGAGCCGACCTCGGCCCAGGTCAGGGGAGTACGGGGTGCGCTTGTCATCGGAGTTCTTCTGCTCGCGATCGTGGGCGGAGCGACGGGATGGCTGGTCTGGCAGACCCAGCGGGCCGAACAGGACCAGCGGATGAACGAAATGCTCCTGCAAGCAGGCCGTGAAGCCGCGGTGAACTTGACGACCATGGACTTCGAGCACATCCGAGAAGACATCCAGCGTGTACTGGACGGGTCCACGGGAACTTTCTACGACGAATTCGAGCAACGGGCACCGGCCTTCGAAGAAGTGGTGACGAAGACCCAGTCGAAGACCGAGGGGACGGTGACCGAGGCCGGTATCGAATCAGTGTCCGCTGATTCTGCCCGAGTTCTCGTCGCGGTGTCGGTGAAGACCTCGAATATCGCTGCACCCGAGCAGCGTCCGCGACTGTGGCGGATGCGTATCGACGTTCAGCGGGTCGGCGATGTCGCGAAGGTGACGAATGTGGGGTTCGTGGCATGACAACTCTACTGACAACAGACGTCGTCGCAGAGATGGACGAGAACGCTGATGAGCTCGCCATCGAAGAAGTGTCAGAGCAGGATGCTGCTCAACCGCAGTCGGCCAGCGGTCCGCGGCGTTCGGTCAGAGTGCTGGCGTATGTGGTCATTCCGCTGCTCATCGTCGGCCTTGCGGCGTGCGCGGGCTATCTGCAATGGCGCAGCAGTTCGATGCGCGCCGCGCAGGCTGCGAACGTCAGCGCCGTACCGGCCGCGACGGACAGCACGATAAAGATGTTGTCCTACAAGCCCGACACGGTGCAGAAGGATCTGGAGTTGGCGGCGGAAGGGCTCACCGGACCATTCCGCGACGATTACAACTCGTTGATCCACGACGTCGTGATTCCAGGCGCCCAGGAGAAGCAGATCTCCGCGGTGGCCACGGTCCCCGCCGCTGCGGTGGTTTCGGCAACGGGAAACCGTGCGGTGGTCATGGTCTTCGTCAACCAGACCACGATCGTCGGTGCTGATCCACCGACCTCGACAGCCTCGACGGTCAGGGTCACGATGGACAAAGTCGGTGAGCGATGGCTGGTTTCGGACTTCACTCCGATCTGAGCCGTCGGGCGGTGTACGCGGTGATGGCCGCGGCGATGGGTACCACGGTAACGGCGGTGGCGACGGTGGCGGCTCCCCATGCTGCCGCGGAAGAATTTGTGTACCTGCTCAACGTCACTGTGCGTCCCGGCTACAACTTCGCAAGCCCCGACGCGGCGCTGACCTACGGGCGGGGTGTCTGTGCCAAGTTGGCGGAGGGAACTGCCTATGGTCAACTCGTCGATGACGTGCGACGCGACTTCGGCACTGCCGACGAGTTCCAGGCGTCGTATCTGGTTTCACAGGCGGTCAATGAGCTCTGTCCCGAAATGATCTGGCAGTTGCGGAATTCCGCATCTGGCTACCGATCTGGTGAGGTGAGATGAACCTGATTGCCCAGCGGTCAGTTGTTCTGGTTGCGTGCGGTGTGCTCACCGCCGGCGCGGTTTCACATGCGCCCGACGCTGCAGCGGACAACCGCCGCCTCAACAGCAGTGTGGTGTCCAACGTGTACACCGTCCAGCGTCAAGCGGGCTGCACCGACAACATCACGGTGGATCCGCGTCTGCTGGAAGCTGCGCGCCGGCACACCCTCGACGTCCTCAACAACCGGTCCCTCGACGGCGACATCGGGTCGGACGGCTCGACACCACAGGTCAGGGCATCCAATGCGGACTTCTACGGACGTGTTGCCGAGACCGTCGCCGTCAATCCGGCTTTGGCGATCAACAATCTCGACGTCATCAACCAGTGGTACCACCGGCCTGACTACCTGGCGATCATGCGGGATTGCGGCTTCACGCGGATGGGGGTCTGGTCGGAGAACAGCCTGGACCGTTCCGTGCTCGTCGCCGTTTACGGGAGCCCGGAGGTCTGAACACATCGCTCGATCCCCGGCGTGGAGGACCGAAATCCCGCCCGATCTCGGTGCACGGACGCGCAGGCTCGTCCACGATTGACTGTCGTCAGGGCACTCTCGCGTACGACCCGGCAGGATGTGCAGGACGCGTCGGTCGCCTGCGGGTGACGCTATCCGCCCCCGACCGCTGCCTTCGCCTCGGGGGTGACCGGATCGAGCACGTCGTCGAAATCGTGATGTCTCGACACGTACTTCGCCACGTAGGGGCACACCGCGACGATGCGCTTGCCTGCCGCCCTGGTGTCGCCGAGTCCGGCCGAGACGAGTTCACCCGCGAGACCCCGCCCGCTGAACTTGTCGTCGACCTCGGTGTGGTGGAAGACGCGCTGATCTCCGATGTCGACATAGAGCAGCTTGCCTGCGTGCTCACCGTCGACGGTGAGTTCGTAGTGGTGGGCGTCGGGGACATCACGGATTTCGGCCATGGTTCCCACTATGCCTGTGGAGTGCCACCGGATGACCGTGTCGGTCATGCCGCCGTTTGGCGCCGCCCGGGCCTGGCAATGTTGTTGCGGTGGGCCGACGAGGTAACTCATGACGACAGCGACACCGGCGATGGGCGCCACGTCGACGTGGGCTCCGCTGGCCTCGCCCATCTACCGCGCACTGTGGATCGCCCAGTTCGTGTCGAACCTGGGCACCTGGATGCAGACCGTGGGAGCGCAGTGGATGCTCGTCGGGGATCCGCGCGCGGCGGTTCTGGTGCCGTTGGTGCAGACCGCGACGACGCTGCCGGTGATGCTGCTGGCGCTGCCGTCGGGCGTGCTGGCCGACCTGGTCGATCGGCGGCGTCTGCTCATCGCCGCGCAGGGCGCCATGGCCGCGGGCGTGGCGTCGCTCGCGATGCTCACCGGCGCCGGTCTGGCGACTCCCACGGTGTTGCTGACCCTGCTGTTCCTCATCGGCTGCGGTCAGGCGCTCACCGCGCCTGCCTGGCAGGCCATCCAGCCGGATCTGGTTCCGCGTGAACAGATCCCGGCCGCTGCCGCGCTGGGGAGCATGAGCATGAACGGTGCGCGCGCGATCGGCCCGGCCATCGCGGGAGCCCTCGTCTCGCTGTCGGGCCCCACCCTGGTGTTCGCGCTCAACGCGGTGTCGTTCGTCGGGATCGTGGCGGTGCTGCTGTTGTGGCGCCGCCCGGCCGCCGAACGCATGCTGCCCGCCGAGCGTCCCCTCGCTGCGCTGAGCGCGGGGGGCCGCTACATCCGCAGCGCGCCGATGGTACGGCGAATCCTGTTGCGCACCGTGCTGTTCATCGCGCCCGGCAGCGCGCTGTGGGGTCTGCTGGCGGTGATCGCCAAGGACCAGCTCGACCTCACGTCGTCGGGATACGGCGTGCTGCTCGGGGCGCTGGGGCTCGGCGCGGTCTGCGGTGCGTTCGTGCTGGGCCGGCTGCAGAAGATGTACGAATTGAACACCCTGCTCGTCGTGGCCGCGACGGGCTTCGGCGGTGCGACCGTTGTGCTGGCGCTGGTACACAACGTCGCGGTGGTGCTCCTGGCCCTCGTCCTCGGCGGCACCGCATGGCTGCTGGCGCTCTCGACGCTGAACGCCTCGATGCAGCTGAGCCTGCCCGGATGGGTGCGTGCGCGCGGCCTTTCGGTCTACCAACTGGTGTTCATGGGCGGGCAGGCGCTCGGCTCGCTGTTGTGGGGCCTGATCGCGGGTGCGGCGGGCAGTGTGACGGCGCTTCTGGTCAGTGCCGGTCTGATGGGTGTGTGCGCGGTCTCGGCGATCTGGTGGCCCCTGCACGCACGCACCGGCAACCTGGACATGACACCGTCGGCGCACTGGCCGGAACCCGCGCTGATCTTCGAACCCGAACCCCTGGACGGTCCCGTGGTGGTCCTGGTGTCCTACCGTGTCGAGCCGGCACAGGAAACCGGGTTCTTCGAGGCCATGGCCGCGCTCGGCCGGTCGCGGCAGCGCACCGGGGCATCTCAGTGGCAGCTGTTCCGCAGCGGCGAGCACGCGGGCACCTTCGTGGAGGCCTTCATCGTCCGGTCGTGGGAGGAACATCTGCGTCAGCACCACACCCGGCTGACCGGCCACGATCTGCTCGTGGAGGAGACGGTCAGACGGTTCACGGTCGGCGAACCCACCTCGCAGCACCTCATCGCCGCCAAGACGCATTAGCCCGGATTTTTCGTCGATGGTGATGGCGGTGGATTTGTAGGGCGTGATGGTTGGTCGGGTGACGTCTGCGGTCACAAGGCATGCTGGGGTGGTCCCGTGTCGCCGGGTGGGGCGGGCTTTCCC
>Ga0182740_1000194_pt1 | contig 95736 bp, 92 predicted proteins | sample eDN5th37CKraftBY_FD_128872 | JGI IMG/M metagenome (GOLD analysis project Ga0182740, IMG submission 128872) | Enriched backyard soil microbial communities from Emeryville, California, USA - eDNA 5th pass 37_C Kraft BY (version 2) (version 2) | ecosystem: Environmental > Terrestrial > Soil >...
CGGATTGGCCGGTGGGGTGCTCTGCGGGCTGGTGTGGCGCCGCGGCAGCAGTTCGTCGTAGGCGCCCACGCTGGGCAAGGGCCGGGTGTCGGCCGGTAGCCCTGCGATCACGGCGGCCGGATCAGCCAGCCGGCGTTGGGTCAAACTGACAACCCGATGCTCGGGCGCAACGGTGTGAGCAGGAGGATGACGGTGTGGATTGGCCCCACTCGTGCCGGCGTGGCGTCGGGCTTCCAGAGCGACGACATCGGCGCTGACCGCTCCCACCTGCAGCGCGGCGGTGATCCCCGCGACGACGTCGGCTTCGGTCATGCTGCGGTGCAGCAACAGCACGTCGATGAGTTCGCGGGTGCCGGCGGCGTCGCCGTTGACGCGGCGTGCTGCCGCCCAGAACGCTTCATGAGCGGAGGTGAACGTGCCGGCGGCCCGGGCCGCGGCCAACGCCGACGATCCGGGAAACGCGCCGGGTTTGATCTTGAGCACTTCCAGGTAGTGGTCGAGCTGCACGCTGGTTCCGGTGCGGGCGGCGATGCGGGGATGGACCGCGATCGGGGTGCGGCCGTCGAACACCACCACCTCGTTCGCGCGCAGTGAGACGCGGACTTTGCGGCCGATGAACCGCACTGGCACCGAGTACTTGACCATCCGCACGGTGATCAGCGACGACCGATCCACTCGCGGGGTGAGCGCCAGGCCGGGATCGAACGGTTCGACCGGAAGCGGCGCCAACTGGGGCTGCTCGGCGGCGAAATCCTCACCTACCGTGCGGATCCGATCGGCGATGCGACGGTGATCGTCCTCGGCCTCCCACCTTCGGATCCGGTCGTTGAGTTCGGCTAGGGAGTCCACTTCGGGCATCGGGGTCAACCGGTTTCGCCGGAAGCGGCCGACTTCACCTTCCACACCGCCTTTCTCGTGCGCCCCAGCAATACCCGGCTGGCAGTAGAACGCATCGAACCCAAAATGCGATCGGAACAACACCCAGCGCTGATTCTCGGTGCGACGCCGGTCAGTGGTGCCATGCAGCACTGCGGCGACCGCGCTGGTCAGGTTGTCGTAACGGATATGGCGGGTCGGGATCCCGCCGATCGCGGTGAACGCTTCAATATGGCCCTCCAAGAACGCTTCTTGGCCCTGAGTCGGATAGACCCGGTGAATGGACTTGCCAGAATGGGCCAACCAGAACACGAACATGTGGCAGCGGGTTTTCACCCCGCGCAGCATTACCCACACCTCGCCGAAGTCGACCTCGGCTTCCGCTCCCGGCGGATGCTCCTGGGGCACAAACACTTCGACCCGGCGACCGGCTTCCACATCGATCTGGGCGCGGCGGACCCGCACATAGTCACGCACCGTCGAATACGACAACTCTTCGCCGACGTGGTGTTCCTCGATCAGCCGGTGCAGAATCCGCCGGGCGGTATGCCGTTGCTTGCGCGGTGCGGTGGTATCGGCCCACAACATCGCATCGATAGCGGCCTTAAACGGATCGAGCTTTGGAGAGGACCGCGCCGGGGTCTTGCGCGGTGGCGGCACCGCATTGGCCAATGCCTGGCGCACCGTGCGGCGATGCACCCGATACTTCGTCGCCAATTCCCGGATCGACAACCCCTCCACACGGGCATCACGGCGAATCGCTGCGAACTGCTCCACCCGATCCTCCACACCTGGCTCCTCTCCATCGCAACTCTGTTCGATGGATCAACAGTGGAGTGGGGCCAAATCAAACCGTCATAACCACACCGGCGAGTCGGCAAAGTGGGGCCAGAACAAGCCGTCCTACCGGGGCCAACTCAACCTGTCACAGTCAGATGTCCCTGCGGCGCTGGGCTGGTGGGGCGGCACGAACTACGCCCTATCCGGCGCGGACTTCTCTGCGGTGCTGCAGTCGTGGGAGGACCGCTTCGGAACCGTCCTGGTGAGCATCGGGTTCGACACGATGACGGTGCAGGTGGGCCGCCGGCCCGAGTCGGAGCAGCAGCTCGACGCGCTGCTGCGGGAGCACTACGCGTTCTGCCCGGACAACATCGACCAGGGCATGAAACCGGATGCCTTCCGCCTCGGCCTGGCGGAGTGGGGCTACTGGAACTTCTGGTGGGACTGAACTCCCACGCCTACGCCGCGCGGCGCACTACGTCCTCGGCGCGGATCAGCCACGCGCCCGGAACCGGCGTATCCGCACCGGCCCGCACCGCCGCCTGCGTCCCACGGCTGATGCGCACGTTCAGAGCCTGACGGGTGATGCCGAGCTCCGCCGCGGCTTCGGACACGGACAGGAACCCATGCTCCCGGCACCACGCCGCGGCGGACTTGCGGCCAGCAGGCACGGCGTTGATCCACTCCGGCCTCGTCACCCAGCGGTGTTCGTAGCGAACTGCGTACAGGCGGCCGTCGCCGATCATCCTGTTCACGGTGAAGCGGGCGACTCCAAGCAGTTCCATGGCGTCGGCGACGGTGAGGTAACCCGCAGCGTGCAGCTCTGCCTCTTTGCGGCGGAATCGGGCACGGAGCGCTTCAGTCGCGGCGTCGATGGGGATCATGCGACTGCTCCTTCGGTGACGGCACCATCGAGCGCCGCGGTCTTCACGATTCGGTACGCCGAAGCTCGGCTGATCCCGAACGCCTCAGCTGCCATCACACGGGCTCACCGGCCTGAACCAGTCGCACAAGCTGTGCCGCCTTCGCGTCGCTCAGTGCCTTGGGCCGGCCGATCGACTGACCCCTAGCCTTGCGTGCAGCGCGGCTCGCGGCGCGGCGTTCTTTCGCCAGCGCCAACTCGATTCCGCCGATCGCAATGAGCAGGTTCAGCATCGCCTCACCGACGGGCGTCGACGAGTCGAGCCCCTCCCGCAGAGACCGCACGGTGATGCCGCGGTCTCGGAGATCACGGAGAGTGGCTGACATCTCGGGCACGTCGCGGCCGAGACGATCGGCACCAACCATCACGATCACGTCACCGGCGCGCGCGACGGTGAGGAGCGCTTCTAGTCCGGGTCGCGGGGTGCCGGCCGATCCGCTCGCCTTGTCGGAGTAGATCCGTTCGGCGGGGACACCGGCCGCTACGAGACTGTCGGTCTGTTGGTCCAACGACTGGTGTTCGGTGCTGAATCGGGCCAGACCGAGGAGGTAGGGACTACTCATGGCTCAAGCTGTAGCAGAAGTCTGCGACACCACCGTTGCGAGACGCTACTTCTGACACGGCTTTTGAGATTCGGCGACCTGCGGGTTCGGGACGGCGCTCGACTCGGCGGGGCACGGTCCAAGAACTAAAGAATGAAGATGGCCAGATTTCGTCTCACATGCCGTGATGGATCGACTAGCGATCTCGGACAGATGCGAGGTCGCGGAGGAGCCCTGTGCTGCACCAGTTCTGTTGGTTGAGATGGTCGAGCATGGCGGTCTCTGCTGGACCGGGATTGCGTCGCGCGCCGACGAGGACGGGCTCGGCCAGGGAGGGTAGTAGCGGGCAAGCCAGGTCTTCGAAACCTTCGGGGATGGCCGAGGCCGGGACGACCGTGACGCCCAGGCCCTGCGCCACGAGGCGCACCGCGGTGGAGATCTGTGACGCTCGGGCTACCGTGTGCGGGCTCAGGCCGGCGCCGGCGAACAAGCGGGCGAGGTAGTCATCGAGCAGGCTGGCACCCCGGAATCGAATCCAGCCCTCTGCGGCCAAATCTTCCAGGCGCACGGTAGCGCCGTCCGAGCGGAGCGGGTGCCCCTTCGGCACGACAGCGACATAGGTTTCCTCGCCCAGCCGGTGTGCATCGAAGGTGCATCCGGCGGGGATTCGGTGTACAAGGACCATGTCGAGGGTGCCCTGGCGCGCCAGTCGTTCCATATCCGCGGGATCGGGCTCCTCGTAAAGCGTTACCTGCAGTTTCGGGTGGCGATGGCGTAGCTGCCCCAATGCCTCGGGCAGCTGGCGCGCTCCCAGGCCCATGTGGACTGCGATGATGAGTTCGCCGGCCAGTTCCTCGTTGGCGGCGCGGGCGGCGGTGATCGCGCGCCGGGATGCGGTCGTCGCGATCTTCGCCTCTGCTAGGAAAGCCCGCCCGGCTACCGTCGCTGTGGCACCGTTTGGGGTACGGGTGAATAACTGGACCCCGAGCTGCTTCTCCAGGGCGCCGATCTGTTGCGACAGAGAGGGTTGGGCGACCCGCAGGCGCTCTGCTGCCGCTGTCATAGAGCCTTCTTCAGCGACAGCCAGGGCGTATTCAAACTGGCGCAGGTTCATTCGAATCCGCCTTACCGTGACATAGGAGGTAGCTATGTGAAGTATACGTTGTCACTATTTGCTTCTATGTCGATCCCTTCCTACCGTGGTGACACACAGCGCAACCGTCCAGGCCAGGCTAGGCGCCGGTTCGGTCAACGGTCTTGCCGACATCACAACCAAACACGATGGGACAACACATGAGTCGCCGACTACGCATCGGAGTGCAGCTGTGGCCCGGCGGGGCGCCGGACTACCAGAGCTGGTGCAGCGCGGTAATCCGTGCCGAGGATCTGGGTGTCGACATCATCTTTGGCTATGACCACTTTCACGCCCCGGCTGCCAGCGGTGTCACCGGCGGGCTGCCCATCCTCACCGAGGACCAACCCGATGTGAACAACTTCGAAGGATGGACAGCGTTGGCCACCTGGGGCGAAATCACCAAGCGCCCTGAGATCGGCACGCTGGTCACCGGGATCGGGTACCGAAACCCCGACCTGCTTGCCGATATGGCCCGCACCGTTGACCACATCAGCGGAGGTCGACTGATCCTGGGCCTGGGCGCCGGCTGGTATGAAAAGGACTACACCACCTACGGATACGACTTCGGTACCCTCAAGTCGCGGTTCGACCAGTTCGACGCCGGACTGGACCGCATAGCGGCGCGACTACCGATCCTCAAACCTCCCCCGCTGCGCAAGATCCCAATTCTGATCGGCGGGGCCGGCCCCAAACGTGCCCTCCCCGCAGTTGCCCGCCATGCAGACATCTGGCACACCAACCTGCAAACGATCGAGGAATTCCGCGACGCCACCGCTCGGGTCGATGACCTCGCCGCCGAAGCAGGCCGCGACGGCACGGCCATCGAACGCTCCGTGCGCTGGCACGGTGCCCAAAGCGCTGAGACCTTCCGTCGCGCGGGCGTAACCATCTTCACCACCGAAATCCATCCGACAGACGAGGGCTACGACTTCTCGGTCCTCACTGAGATGCTGGCCTGGCGTAAAGCACAACAATGAGTACTGCTCAAGAGCGGCTGCGCATACTCGTCGAGTGACGAAAGGTCACTCTTCGATGCCAGGCAGTCGAGTCTCGCATGTAGAGATGTGAGACAACGCGACGGCCCGTGTTGACGCGCGCATAAGCGCCAGGTCGCGGTGTCTCACTCGCCACTGTGCCCGAACGTCCCAGCGGGGACCGGCTGGCCCAGGCCGCGCGGGTGGCGCTGGAGGGCCGCACCTGGAATCAGGCTGCAGTCGAGACCGGATGGGACAGCCGGGCAGGCATGGACGCCGCGATTGCGCGCTTGCTTCGGGCGGTCAAGCGGAGCAGCGCAGCAGGGGCTGATGGCTGATGCTGTCACCGATATACGGTATGGCGGTTCCACAGAAGGTAACGACCTGCGGTGGACGCTAACCGGTCACCTCGGTCCCGTGCCCGGCCCGACGGTTGGTCGCCGCCCGAGTACGTCGCCCCACCACTGCCCGCCGAGAAGCGGCAGGCACTGCCGGAGCAGGAGGCGCGTGGCGAGCTGCGTATCGCGCCTCGTGAGCAGAAGGGCATGATCGGATGAAAAGACGCGCTGACCGACCGGCACGTGTTCGAAGAGGAGGCCTCGACGACCGCAGCCACCGTGCCGCGGCGCGGCCGACCGGAACCTCCGCCCCGGCGTTAACCCAACGCGTGCTTATCCCACCGCGTGCTACCGCGCCTGCGGCAGCACGCGTGCGGCCACATAGTCCGCGGCCTGCTGCACCATGCCGTTGGTCGCGTACAGGTTGTGGCTCGCCCCGTCGCCGCCGGTCGGCGAGCACACGGGGTCCGTCTCGATGCACAGATCGACGGTCTTGTCGGTGTACAGGTGCCCGATGTTGATCGGCGGCGCCGTCGACTGCACGGTGTTGATGAACCCGTTCGAGGGTTTCCCGAACAGTGTCACCGCGGTGACGTGCTTGGCGACGTCGTCGGGCATCGGGCCCGTGATGCCGTCCGGCAGCACGAAATTCGCGGGCACGGAATCGGCCGTCAGGTACGCGGCCACGGCGGCGCCCTGTGAGAACCCGCCGATGACGGTCTTGGTCGACGGGCACGTCGCGGCGATCTGCTCGACCTTGCGGCTGGCGTCGACGATTCCGTCGGCCGCGCGCTGGAAATCAAGCGACGCAGGGTAATTCACCGCGTATACGTCCATCGTCTTGTCGCCCAGCTTGCTGCGCAGCGCATCGACGAACGCCTGCCCGACGAATCCGACGCCCGGCGGTTCGAACGTGCCGCGGGCGAACACCACCTCCACGTCCGGGCACGGCGGCGCCGCACCCTCGACCGGCGGCTCGGCCTCCGCGGTGGCCGCCAACCCCGGAACGAGTCCCGCGACCATCAGCGCCGCGGAGATCGCCGACGCAAAAAACGACACCCTGCTCTTACTCACCCCGACCCTCCGGTTCAGACAACGAATTGCTAGCACCACTAACGTATGCGTGTGTTGCCCCGATGCCAAAAACCCAAACATCCGTGCCGTCGGTGACGATCCGCTGCAGCACGGCACGGTCCACGGCGGGGTCCCCACGGCGGGAAAAGAACTCGACGAGAACCGTTTCCGGTGTCCGGTCGCGACGCTGGGCGCCCGCACCGGTTCGGCCTGCTATTCCCCGGTGAACCTGGGCGGGCGCTTCTCGAACATCGCCGTCACGGCCTCGGCGAGGTCCTTCGACGGCAGGAACGCCGAGTTCCAGGCCGCGACGTACCGCAGGCTCTCGGCCACCCTCGCGGTGCGCTGCTGATCGAGCACGTCCTTGACCCCGGCGACGGTCAGCGGCGGGTTGGCGGCGATCTCGGCGGCCGTGGCGTGCGCGGCGGCCAGCGAGGCCTCGGCGTCGTCGTAGACGTCGTTGACCAGACCGATCTTCTCGGCCCGTGCGGCGTCGATGTCCTTGCCGGTGAGCGCCAATTCGCGCAGATGTCCGTCGCTGAGGATCAGCGGCAGACGCGCGAGGCTGCCCACGTCGGCGACGATCGCGAGCTTGACCTCACGCACCGAGAACTTGGCGTCGGCGCTCGCGTAACGGATGTCCACGGCGCTGATGAGGTCCACGCCGCCGCCGATGCACCAGCCGTGCACCGATGCGATGGTGGGCGTGCGGCAGTCGGCGACCGCGGTGATGGCGCCCTGCATCTTCTGCAGGCGCTTGTGGAAGTCGGAGCGTGACTTCGCGCCCGCGTCCAGGGCGGGCAGCGAGGCGCCCATGGCGGGCAGGTCCAGGCCGTAGCTGAAGTTCTTGCCGGAGCCGGTCAGCACGATGGCGCGTACGTCGGGATCGTCGTCGAGGGTGCCGAACACGTCGGGCATCTCTTCCCAGAACGCGGGCCCCATCGCGTTGCCCTTGCCGGGCCCGATCAGGGTCACCTGTGCGACATGGTCTTTGACCTCGACGGTCACCGACTCGTACGTGTCAGCCATGGTCAGATCCGCTCCAGGTAGAAGTACAGATGCCGCGGCGTTCCCGAGCTGAGATCGAGCGCACCCTTGCCGTTCATGATGCCGATGACGGCGTTGTCGTCGACGACCTTGAAGTGGTCGTGCACGGGACGCCCGTCGTAGACCATCGACGCGGTCACCTCGCCGCGGAACTCCTCGAGCCACAGGCTGGCCTCGCCGCCCATGGCCTCGGTGTTGGAGAACTTGTTGCCGTCGGCGTCCAGGCACACCAGTGGCTTGGCCTCCGACGCCGAGACGAAGGTCTTGCCGAACCAGTTGAGCTTCTTCATGAAACCGTTGGCCTTGTGGCCGGTGTAGAACTCGCCGCCCTTCCACTCACCGAGCATGAAGTCGATGCCGGCGGGGCGCAGCAGTGCCCAGAAGGCGTCGAGTTCGGCGTCAGGGATCTCGCCGTCGCGGTTCTTGAATGCTTCGAACGTGCCCCGTGCGTCGGTCAAGCGCTGTCTCCTGTTCGAGGCCCGGCCCCGCCCGGCGCGATCCAGCGCTGTGCGAAGTCCAGGAATGCGTCGTTCTCGTGCGGTGCACCGATGGTGACACGCACGCCGTCCTCACCGTACGGCCGGACGATGATGCGGTTGTCGGCGGCCCTGGCGACGAAGTCCAGCGTGCGCTCGGCCAACGGCAACCACACGAAGTTCGCCTGCGACGGCGGCAGCGTGTAGCCGGCGGCGCGCAGTGCGTCGCTCACGCGGGTGCGTTCGGCGACCACGGCGTCGGTGCGGGCCAGCAGTTCGTCGGCGGCGTCCAGGCACGCGATGGCCGCGGCCTGCGACACGCTGGTCGCGCTGAACGGCACGTAGACCTTGCCCAACGCTGTGACGATCTCCGGGTCGGCCACGGCGTACCCGACGCGCAGGCCCGCGAGCCCGTAGGCCTTCGAGAACGTCCGCAGCACCACGACATTGCGGTGCTCGCGCACCAGGCCCAGGCTGTCGGGCAGCAGGCCGTCGCGGATGTACTCGACGTAGGCCTCGTCGAGTACGACGAGGATGTGCGGCGGTACCGCGGCCACGAACCGCGCCAGCTCGCCGGGGTCGACGACGGTGCTGGTGGGGTTGTTCGGGTTGCAGACGAAGATCAGACGCGTGCGGTCGGTGATGGCTGCGAGCATGGCATCGAGATCGTGAGTGTGATCACGCAGGGCGACCGCCACGGGCGTGGCGCCCGCGGTGCGGACCTGCAGCGGATAGATCTCGAAACTGCGCCACGCGAACAGCACTTCGTCGCCGACGGAAGATGTGATTTGTATCAACTGCTGGCACAGACTCACCGATCCGCAGCCCACAGAGATGTTCTCGGGCGCGAAATTCACGTGCTTGGCAAGGCGTTCCCGCAGGTCAAGATACCCGTTGTCGGGGTAGCGGTTGATCAGATCGGTGGCCTTGAGGATCGCCTCGCGGACACTGGGAAGTGGTCCGTGGACGGTTTCGTTGCTCGCGATCTTGATTGCGCCCGGAACTGTTTTGCCTGGTGCGTACGCGGGAAGGTCGGCCATTTCGGCGCGCAATCGGATGCTCACTTGGTCAGGATAGGGGAGAGTGTGTACTCTTCTCCCTCGGCGGTTACGGGCACCAAAACGGAGTCCGGTACCCTCACAGAAGTTCAGGAGGCGTGCCAGAGCGGCCGAATGGGACTCACTGCTAATGAGTTGTCCCCCTTACCGGGGACCGGAGGTTCAAATCCTCTCGCCTCCGCCAGGGTTGATTCGTCAACCGTGTATAACTGAATAGCCAAGCGCCCGTAGCTCAACGGATAGAGCATCTGACTACGGATCAGAAGGTTAGGGGTTCGAATCCCTTCGGGCGCACACGAGAGTCGGGGCGCGGTCATCACAGACCGCGCCCCGATTCGTCTTTGCACCGCGTCCGGTGCGCCTTGGATCAGTGGGTGACGCCCAGGCAGTAGGTGCGGGCCGGGGCCGGGTAGTCGTAGGCGCTGGTGTCCGGCGGGCACTGTGACGGGTCGGCGGCGTCGAACCGCTGCACCACCCGGTAGGCCGTGGCGTCGTCGGTGGCGCAGTCGGTCTGCTCGAGGAGGTCGCTTCCCGGCTGCGGGTGGTAGCAGTGGCCGACGGTGAGGTTCTCCACGAGGCAGAGCCGGCCGACGGTGTTCTTGTCGGTCTCGGCGTGGCCGACGGTCCACGTGTAACCGATGTAGTTGTCGTTGCCGCACACCTGATCGGTTTCGATGACCGCGCCCACGGTGTAGCTGGGATCGGTGGTGCAGGAACTGCGCTGGATGTTCGGACCGGTCTTGCCGGCGCCGGGGCTGATGGTGACGCAGTCACCCACCGAGAAGCTGCTGATCTCGTGCCGGGCGTCGGCAACGGCGCGTTGTTCCTCGCGTTTCTCGGCGAGGCCGACCTTCGCCAGGATGATCAGCGCGGTGCCGATCACCACGAAGGAGATGCGGGCGCTCTTCCTGCGCCACCAGCGCTGCGTCGGTGCCGTTTCGGTCATGTTGGTACCCCCTGTGCTGCCTCATTTATTTGCTGAGGATTGATGAGCAGGGATGTTAGCGCCAACTGGCAAGCAAGTGCATCGCGGGTCGAGTTGACGGATGTCAAGCCAACGGATTTGCGAAATGCGTCAATAATCCCTTGTAGAATCAAGTATTTGATTTGCTCGACCGTGTGAAATCTCCCGGTATGCTTTCGTGCAGCAAACTTCGATCCTCTTCAATGGCGATGAAGTGAAAGTAGCTGCTTTGGGGGTGGGGTAGTGCAGAGTGAGATACCGGATGCCTTCGCGGCGGGGCTGTTCCTCCCCGCGCGGCAGGTCATTCCGTTCGACGAGGTGCTCGTCGAGCACGCGAACAGTGAGTCGTTGCAGCCGTACCTCGCTCCGTCCACGGACCACGGCGACGTACACGTTCACGTGGACGAGGATCGGCATCTCCTCGACAACGAGGCCCGGCGTCTCGACGACGAACGGCTCGCGCGTGACATCGCCCGGTTCCACGCGGCGCGCCGCGAGGCGTCGATGCTGGCGATGATCAACATCGCCCTGCCGTTGGGCCAGAGCATCGAGCTGAGCGACGGGCAGGACTACCTGCTGCACGTCGCCCGCGACGAGCGCGGACGGCTCGGTACGCCCGACGTGCGCGACCTGTCGCGAGCCGCAGCGGCGATGCGTCAACTCGTGTGCGCCAAACTGGATGCGCTGATCGTTGATTCGGTGACCGTCGCGGCCGACGGCGACACCCTCGTGTACCCCGACGGCACCGAGGCGGCCGTGCTGGGCCGGCTGTGCCCGGTCTGCTGGTACGCCACCCGCGCGGCCCTGGCTCAGCGGGCGATCGACACCGCCGAGAGTCCGGTGCTCGGGCAGGATCTCGTCGATCCGACCTCGGTGGCCGTGCTCTACACGTTGGGGCTGATCGAGTTCTGAGGGTTCAGTCGGCGATGAGGGTGGCCGCGATGTCACACGCGAGTTCGCGCAGCACCTCGTCGGTGACATGCCTGCGCGCGGTCTGGCGGTCCAGGCGCAGCACACTCACGAGCAGGTCGACGTGTCCGGTCACCTGGACGCGCGCCAGTTCGACGGGGACGTGCAGGCCGTGATCGTCGGTGAGGTACCGCAGCAGCACCGTCACGCGATCGTTCATCCAGGGCGAGCGTCCCGGTAGCGCGGTGGTGCGCCGCAGGCCGGTGTAGCGGCGCCTGCGCGCATCGTCGGACGGTGCGTGGTGGGCCTGACGAGGCAGGTTCGCCGACTGGGCCCGCGCGCGGACTACGCGGACGTCGCCATGCGGTGAATCGCACCCGGTGAATGCCGCCGTGCGCATGACCTTGGCTGTCGCCATGGCGTGCTTGTGACCCATTGACCCGTACCTGCCCCCGACGAATTCTCTTTGCCGGTCGACTTTACGCGACGGTCAAAAGATTCGTGGTCAGGACGGTTTCATCAGAGCTTTCACCAGAGCACCGCGATACCCGCTGCGAGCAACGGGAGCACACCGGCCGCGACGAACAACGGCATCACAGGTTGCCCGGTCCGGCGCTGGCGGGCACGGCCGATACCGAGAACCGCGCCGAGGGCCACGAGGATGACGAGCTTGATGCCGATCTTCGGGTAGTTGAGTTCGATGCCCGCGGGCCAGGGTGCGGCCAGGGCCAGTCCGGTCAGCAGTGACAGCAGGATTCCGTAATCCATCACGCGGGTGATCTCGAAGCGCCGCGCCGCGGCCTCGGCCACCCAGGCGCCGACCATCACGGCGAATCCGATCAGATGCAGATAGACAACTACGTGCCGTAGTAGTTCCATGCGCGGAGTCTATGCTCTGCAAACGTCAGCGCGCCACGCTCAGCTAGGGGGGAGCGGGACGCGCCAACTTGTGTCCAGAGTAGGCCTGTGTACGGCGTTTATCCAGGTGCCGTCCGGCGGGCCGCCGGGCGGTCCTGTCGGTCTCCACTACTGTTGGTTTCGTGCGGTTGCTGCTCATCGCCGATACCCATGTACCCAAGCGAGCGCGGGACCTGCCGAAACCGGTGTGGGACCAGGTGGATCGCGCCGACGTGGTCATCCACGCGGGAGACTGGGTCGAACCCGCTCTGCTCGACTCGCTGAGCGCACGCGCGCAGCAACTCGTCGGCTGCTGGGGCAACAACGACGGCCCCGAATTGCGCAGGCGCCTGCCCGAGCGTGCCGACGTCATGCTGGGCGGCCTGCGCTTCACTGTCGTGCACGAGACCGGCGCGGCGACCGGCCGCGAGGCCAGGATGGCCAAGCTATACCCGGACACCGACGTGCTGGTGTTCGGCCACAGCCGCATCCCCTGGGACACCACCGCGAAAACCGGTCTGCGCCTGCTGAATCCGGGATCGCCGACCGACCGTCGACGTCAGCCCTACTGCACCTATATGACAGCGACGGCCGACAACGGGGCACTGACCGACGTCGTGCTGCACGCGATCGAGCGCTAGGCCGTGTCGGCCGCGCAGATCAGGTCGATGTGCTTTTCTGCCCAGAGGCCCAGTGGGTTGAGCGCGTCGAGCAGTTCGACACCCGCCGGCGTCATCGAGTACTCCACACGCGGCGGCACCTCGTGGTAGCTCTCGCGGTGCACCACGCCATGGCGCTGCAGTTCTTTGAGGTGCTGCGTGAGCATCTTCTGCGAGATCCCGTCGAGGCTGCGGTGCAGTGCGTTGAACCGCTTGGGCCCGTCCTGTAACTCCCACAGGATCAACGGTTTCCATTTGCCGTCCACGACAGCCATCGCGGCGTCGAGTCCGCAGGTGTACCTGCCCAATGAAGTCACTGGTCACCCCCAATGGTTTCGTTTTGGTAAGTATCGCACTTTTAAGTGGGTACTTGTCGCACGGTGCGTGTCGTCCAACGATGGTCACATGCCATCGACACAGCACGTAACGCTCCTCGGCGTCGGCGAAATGGGTTCGGCGCTCGCGCATTCCGCGCTGGCCGCGGGTCACCGCGTGACGGTGTGGAACCGCACTCCGTCGAAGACCGCGCCGCTCGTCGAGGCGGGTGCGCGCGCCGTCGCCGACGTGGCCGACGCCCTGGACGATGCAGACGGCCCGATCGTGGTCTGCCTGTTCGACCAGGCCTCGGTGCACGACGTCCTGGACCCCGTGGCCCACCGGCTTGCCGGGCGACGCGTGGTCAACCTGACCACGACGTCACCCGAGGGCGCGCGTGAACTGGGACGCTGGGCCACCGGACACGGCGCCGAACACCTCGACGGCGGGATCCTCGCGACGCCCGACATGATCGGCACCCCCGGATCGCGCATCCTCTACAGCGGTTCACCGGGATTGTTCGAGGATGTTCATCCGCTGCTCGAAACCTGGGGCACGCCAGAGTATCTCGGTGACGATGCCGGCATCGCGTCGCTCTACGACCTGGCACTGCTCGCGGGCATGTACGCCATGTTCGCCGGGTTCTTCCACGGCGCCGCGATGGTCGCCGCGCAGGGCGTGTCGGCCAAGGACTTCGCCGTCCGCGCCGCCGACTGGCTCACTGCCATGGCACCGGCGGTCACCGGGTACGCCGAGATCATCGACGGCGGCGACTACTCGGTGCCCGGCCAGCAGAGCCTGGAATTCTCCGACATCAGCGACATCGTCGACGCGTCGCGCGCCCAGGGCATCAGCACCGAACTCGTCGACGTCGTCCAGCGGTTCATCCACCGCCAGATCGACGCCGGTCACGGCAGCGACGGTTTCCCCAGGATCATCGAGAGCATCAGGAGCGCAGCATGACAACCACACCGACCGTGACGGTTTTGGGCCTCGGCCCGATGGGGCAGACGCTTTCGCGCGCGCTGCTCGACGCGGGACACACCGTGACGGTGTGGAACCGCACCGAGAGCAAGGCGCAGGCCCTGCGGGACCGGGGCGCGCTGTCGGCGCCGACGCCCGCGGCCGCGATCGCCGCGAGCGACCTCGCACTGGTCAACGTCGTCGACCACGATGCGGTGGACGCGATCCTCACCGCGGCAGGCGACGCCCCGGCCGGCCGGACCGTCATCGGGCTCAGTTCCGACACCCCCGACCGGGCCCGGCGCACCGCCAAGCTGGTCGGCAATGTCGGGGGCCGTTACCTCGACGGCGCGATCATGACCCCCACCGACACCATCGGAACTCGCGGCGCCAGCATCCTGTTCGCGGGTCCGCAGGCACTGTTCGACGAGCACCGCGGTGTGCTCGACACGCTGGGTCAACTCACGTGGGTGGGGGAAGACCACGGCCGCGCCGCGGCGTTCGACATGGCGCTGCTGGACCTGTTCTGGACCTCGGTCGGCGGCTTCGGCCACGCGCTGATGGTGGCCCGCGCCAACGGGATAGAACCGTCGGAGCTGATGCCGCACGCGCACGGCATCGTCGGCATCCTCTCACCGATCTTCACCGAGGTCGCCCAGCGCGTCGAGGACGACCGGCACTCGGACGCCAGCGCATCGGTGTCATCGGTCGCGTCGTCGGTACGGCACCTGATCGCGGCCTCGCGTGAGGCGGGGGTCGACGCCGGACTGCTCGAAGCCTTCCGGGGCTATGTCGACGCGACCGTGGCGGCCGGGCACGGCGACGACGAAATCAGCCGAATCGCGTCAGAAATGACCACTTTGACGCGGGGGTGAATATCCTGCCGCAATGGAGTCGAACCCACCGAGTGCCGTCGTCGAAGCCGCGCACCGCGAACACCTCACCACCCTCCCGTTCGGCGACCGCCGAGATTTCGACGACGCCGACCGTGGCTTCATCGCCGCGCTCGAACCGTGCGTGATCACCGCCGACGACGGGCGGGTGGTGTGGGACAACGATTCATACCGGTTCCTCGACAGCGAGCAGGCCCCGGCCAGTGTGCACCCCAGCCTGTGGCGGCAGAGCCGGCTGTGCGCCAAACAGGGGCTCTACGAGGTGGTCGAGGGCATCTACCAGGTGCGCGGACTCGACCTGTCCAACATCACGTTCGTCGAGGGCGACAGCGGCGTCATCGTCATCGACCCACTGATCTCGACCGAGACCGCGGCCGCCGCGCTGGCGTTGTACCGCACGCACCGCGGTGACCGCCGCGTCACCGCGGTGATCTACACCCACAGCCACGTCGACCATTTCGGCGGTGTGCTCGGTGTGACAACCCAGGCCGACGTGGACGCGGGCAGGGTCGTGGTGATCGCCCCCGAGCACTTCACCACGCACGCGGTGCAGGAGAACGTGTATGCGGGAACGGCGATGGCGCGGCGCGCGGCCTACATGTACGGCGCCGCGCTGGCCCGCGGGCCCCTGGGGCAGGTGGGTTGCGGTCTGGGGCAGGTGCCGTCGACGGGGGAGGTGGCGCTGATCGTGCCGACCCTCGACATCCGCGAAACCGGGGAGAGCCACTCGATCGACGGTGTCGACATCGAGTTCCAGATGGCGCCCGGCACCGAGGCGCCTGCGGAGATGCACTTCTATTTCCCGAAATTCCGGGCGTTGTGCATGGCGGAGAACGCGACCCACAATCTGCACAATCTCCTGACCCTGCGTGGCGCGCTGGTGCGCGACCCGCACGGCTGGGCGGGATATCTCACCGAGGCCATCGACAGTTTCGCCGACCGCACCGACGTGGTGTTCGCATCCCACCACTGGCCCACGTGGGGACGCGACAACATCGTCGAATACCTTTCGCTGCAACGAGATCTGTACGCCTACCTGCACGACCAGACGTTGCGTCTGATCAACCAGGGGCACACCGGGATCGAGATCGCCGAGCAGTTCGAGCTCCCGCCCGCGTTGCAGGCCGCGTGGCACACGCACGGCTACTACGGATCGGTCAGCCACAACGTCAAAGCGGTCTACCAGCGCTACATGGGCTGGTTCGACGGCAACCCCGGCCGGTTGTGGCAGCATCCGCCCGAGGCGCTCGGCCCGCGCTACGTCGACGCGATGGGCGGCATCGACCGTGTCGTAGAGCTGGCGCGGCGCGCCTTCGACAGTGGTGACTACCGCTGGGCGGCAACGCTGTTGGACCATGCGGTGTTCACCGATGAGCACCATCGCGGCGCACGCGCGCTGTACGCCGAGGTGCTCGAACAGCTCGCCTACGGCGCCGAGAATGCGGTCTGGCGCAACTTCTTCCTCGGCGGCGCCACCGAGTTGCGTGACGGCAAGTTCGGCACCCCGACCGCGCCGTCCTCGCCCACACTGCTCGCCCAGCTGACACCCGAGCAGATCTTCGACGCGGTCGCCATCAACGTGAACGGGCCGCGCGCATGGGATCTCGACCTCGCCATCGACGTCACATTCGCCGACACCGGCGACACCTACCGGCTGACGCTGCGCAACGGGGTACTGGTGCACCGCAGAACCGAGCCGGATCCGTCGAGTGCGCACGCCAGCGTGACCGTCGCCGACAGGATGCGGCTGCTGACCTTCTTCATCGGCGACACCGCGATGCCCGGACTTCAGGTCACCGGTGCCCCTGACGTGCTGCAGTCGTTCCTGCGCGTGCTCGACCGGCCCGACCCGAACTTCAGCATCGTCACGCCCTAGGGCAGGCCGCCGTCGGCACGCACGATCGAGCCTGTGGTGAAACTCGAGGCGTCCGACATCAGGAACAGCGCCGCACCGACGATCTCGCGCGGATCACCGGCGCGCCGCAGCGCCAGGTGCGAGAACGGATCGCCGGACATGTCCCACGCCCTGCTCACGTCGGTGAGGAACGGCCCGGCCATCAACGTGTTGACCCGCACCGTGGGGCCGTACGCCTTGGCGAGCCCCTCGGTGAGCACGTTGAGCCCGGCCTTGGCCGCGGCATACGGCAGCATGTACTGGTCGGGCCGCAACGACCCCGACGAACTGACGTTGATGATCCGGCCGCCACCGTCGGCGACCATGCGCTCACCGATCAGCGCCGAGAGCCGGAACGGTCCTTTCAGGTTGAGGTTGAACACCGCGTCGTAGAGCTTCTCGGTGACCGCGCTCAACGACTCGTACAGCGGCGACATGCCCGCGTTGTTCACCAGCACGTCGACCTTGCCGAACCGTTCGTACGCGGCGTCGACGAGCCCGTCGAGTTCGTCCCAGTGGCCCACGTGCACCGAGTACGGGAACGCCGTTCGCCCTGTCTCCGATGCGATCTCCTCGGCGGTGACCACGCACGAATCGAGGTTGCGGCTCGCGATGATCACGTCGGCACCGCAGCGGGCGGCACCGAACGCCATCTCCCGCCCCAGGCCGCGGCTGCCGCCGGTGATCAGCACGACGCGGTCGGTGAGGTCGAAAAGCTGGTCGGCGTAACCCATTACAGCTCCTGTCCCTGGTATGCCTGACTGGCACGGCTGACTCGTTGGACGAAGACTGCCATATGGTGACACGGTGCAACTGCTTTTGATCCGACACGCTCTGCCGCTGCGCAGCGAACCCGGCCAGGGTTCCGATCCCGTGCTGTCGGAGATCGGCCTGCAACAGGCCGTTCGCCTGCCCGACGCGCTCAAGCGATTCCCGGTCACGCGGGTCGTGAGCAGTCCGCAACGGCGCGCCGTGCAGACCGGTGAACCGCTCGCCGGAGCGCTGGGGCTGCCCGTGGAGATCGACGAGCGGCTCGCCGAGTACGACCGCGACATGTCGCACTACGTGCCGATCGAACAGATCGCGCAGGAGAACCCCGCCGAACTGGCCCGGCTGGCCGGCGGTCACCTGCCCAGCGGCGTCGACGAGGAGGAGTTCGCGGGCCGGATCGGCGCCGCGTTCGACGACCTGGTGGCTGCGGGCAACCACGAGGACACCGTGGCGGTGTTCAGCCACGGCGGCGTGATCAACGTGGCGTTGCACGGGATCCTCAAGACCGAGCGGTTGCTGTCGTTCCACATCGACTACGCCTCGGTCACCCGTGTGCTGGCCTCGAGGTCGGGGCGGCTGTCGGTGGCCTCGGTCAACAGCACCGAACACGTATGGGATCTCCTGCCGCGAAACGCGCGGTGGTAAACAGTTTCCGTGACTTCGCTGGAAGGCCTTGACCTCGACGCCCTCGACCGCCACCTCCGTGCCGAGGGAATCGCCCGAGCGGGCGACCTGCGTGCCGAACTGATCGCCGGGGGCCGGTCGAACCTGACGTTCCTGGTGTTCGACGACGCCTCGAAGTGGGTTTTGCGGCGCCCGCCGCTGCACGGCCTCACCCCGTCGGCGCACGACATGGCGCGTGAGTACCGCGTCGTCGCGGCCCTGGCAGGCACCCCGGTGCCGGTCGCGCGCGCGGTCACGATGCGCAACGACGACTCTGTCCTGGGCGCGCCCTTCCAGATGGTCGACCACGTCGACGGCCGCGTCGTGCGCACCGCCGCCGAGCTGGCCGCCCTCGGCGATCAGACCGTGATCGACAACTGCATCGACGCGCTTATCAAGGCATTGAGCGACCTGCACGCAGTGGACCCGTACGCCGTCGGCCTCGGCGATTTCGGCAAGCCCGACGGTTACCTGGAGCGCCAGGTGCGCCGCTGGGGCTCGCAGTGGGAGCACGTACGCCTTCCCGACGACGCGCGCGACGACGACGTGCGCCGCCTGCACGCCGCGCTCGCCGACGCGGTCCCGCCGCAGAGCGGGACGTCGATCGTGCACGGCGACTACCGCATCGACAACACGGTCCTCGACGCCGAGGACGCGACCGTGGTGCGCGCCGTGCTGGACTGGGAGATGTCCACGCTGGGCGATCCGCTCAGCGACGCCGCGCTGATGTGCGTGTACCGCAACCCGATGTTCGGGCACATCCACACCGACGCGGCCTGGTCGTCGGATCTCGTGCCGCCGGCCGACGAACTGGCCGACCGGTACTCCAAGGTGTCGGGTCGCGACCTCGCGCACTGGGACTTCTACATGGCGCTGGCCTATTTCAAGCTGGCCATCATCGCCGCGGGTATCGACTACCGCAGGCGCGAAGGTGCCGACGGACCCGAGCAGGTCGGCGAGGCCGTCGCCCCGATGATCGCCGCGGGGCTTGCCGCGCTGGGCTGAGCGTCACCGGGTCTGCGCCCGCGCGCTCAGTCGCGCATCGCGGCCTTGAGGTTCTTCTTGGCGGCGCGGCGTAGCTGGAAGATGCGGGCGGTGCCTGCCGCGACCGTGAGCAGGCCGCCGGCCACGGCGGCCCCGAGGATCGCCACCCCGAGCGGTAGCGACCAGTGCCAGCCGAGGAACGCGAACTCGGCCGACGTGGTGTTCTGGGCGATGAAGATCAGCAGCACGATCAGCACCAGAAAACCCATGATGAGCGCGGTCCACAGGGCGCCCGCGCGCGTGAGCTTGGGCTCGGCGGCCAGCTCCTTGGGTTTGCCAGGCGCCGGTGGCGGTGGCGGCATACCGTGCGTCGGCTCCGGCTGATCGGGCGATGCGGGGAGATCGCTGGTCATGTAGCCATCTTTGCTCGATATGTCCACAAAGCAAACCACCGGGCGACAAACCGAGGCGGCATGTCGGGTCTGCGGTTAGGGTCGACGCAAGCTGTCCGTCAAGCTGCCCTCGTCGGAAGGACGTTCAATGCAGCACCGACCCCTGGCAGTCCTTCTGTTCGTGCTGGCCCTGTTCGCGCCGCTGGCGACCGGTTGTGGCAGTTCGAATCCGCTGGGCGGCGGCGAGATCTCGGGTGACCTCAAGACCATCAGGGTCGGCTCGGCCGATTTCCCTGAGTCGAAGATCATCGCCGAGATCTACGCCCAGGCGCTGGAGGCCAACGGCTTTGACATCGGCAGGCAGTTCGGTATCGGCAGCCGCGAGACGTACATCCCGGCCGTGCAGGACCATTCGATCGACCTGATCCCCGAGTACACCGGAAACCTGCTGCAGTACTTCGATCCGGAGACACCCGCGACCACGCCGGACGCGGTGCTGCTCGGCCTGTTCAAGGCGCTGCCGGGTGACCTGTCGATCTTGTATCCCTCACCCGCCGAGGACAAGGACACCCTCGCGGTCACCGAAGAGACCGCGCAGCGGTGGAACCTGAAGTCCATCGAGGATCTCGCGCAGCACAATGCCGAGGTGAAAGTCGGCGGGCCGTCGGAGTTCCAGACCAGGCAGACCGGGCTGGTGGGGCTGAAGTCCAAGTACGGTCTGGACATCGCCCCGGCCAACTTCGTCGCGATCAGCGACGGCGGCGGGCCCGCCACGGTGCAGGCACTCAACAGCGGAGCGATCACGGCCGCCAACATCTTCAGCACGTCCCCGGCCATCGAGCAGCACCACCTCGTGGTGCTCGAGGACCCCAAAAACGTGTTCCTCGCGGCCAACGTCGTTCCGCTGGTGGCCTCGCAGAAGATGTCGAACGAACTCAAGACCGTGCTCGACGCGGTGAGCGCCAAGCTGACCACCGAGGCGCTGATCGAAATGAACACCGCGGTCGAGGGCAACGCCGGCGTGGATCCCGACGAGGCCGCGGCCAAGTGGGTGGCCGACAACGGGTTCGACAAACCGATCACCGGATGAGCGGGGGCAGATGATCACCTTCACCGACGTCACCAAGCAGTACCCCGACGGCACGGTCGCGGTCGACAACCTCAACCTCGAAGTGCCACAAGGCACTCTGGCGGCGTTCGTGGGGCCATCCGGATGCGGCAAGACCACCTCGATGCGCATGGTCAACCGGATGATCGACCCCACCTCGGGCACGCTGAAGGTCAACGGTGAGGATGTCACCCAGGTCGACCCGGTGAAACTGCGCCTCGGCATCGGTTACGTCATCCAGAGTGCGGGGCTCATGCCGCACCTGCGGGTGGTCGACAACGTCGCGACCGTGCCGGTGCTGCGCGGCGAATCCCGGCGCAGCGCACGCAAGGCCGCGATCGGCGTGATGGAGCGCGTCGGGCTGGATCCCAAACTCGCCGACCGCTATCCGGCGCAGTTGTCCGGTGGTCAGCAGCAGCGCGTCGGGGTGGCCCGCGCGCTCGCGGCCGATCCGCCGATCCTGCTCATGGACGAACCGTTCAGCGCCGTCGACCCCGTGGTACGTGAGGATCTGCAGGCCGAGATCATCCGTCTGCAAGGCGAATTGCGCAAAACCGTCATCTTCGTCACCCATGACATCGACGAGGCCATCAAGCTCGGCGACAAGGTCGCGGTGTTCGGCCGCGGCGGCGTGCTGCAGCAGTACGACGCCCCGGCGCGGTTGTTGTCCAACCCGGCCAACGAGTTCGTCGCCGGGTTCGTCGGCGCCGACCGCGGCTACCGTGGCCTGCAGTTCTTCCACGCGACGGGCCTTCCGCTGCACGAGATCCGGCACGTCGCCGAGCCTCTCATCGACTCCCTCGACCTCGCGCCCGGCGACTGGGTGCTGGTGACCAAACCCGACGGTTCCCCATACGCGTGGATCAACGCCGAGGGCGTCGAGGTACACCGCAGCGGAAAATCCTTGTACGACAGCACGATCGCCGGTGGGTCGCTGTTCCGTCCGGACGGTACGCTGCGCCACGCGCTCGACGCCGCGCTGTCGTCGCCGTCCGGTCTCGGTGTCGCGGTCGACGCCGACGACCACGTGATCGGCGGCGTACGCGCCGACGACGTGCTGGCCGCCCTCGCCGAGCAGCGACAGATCCCCGAACTCTGATGCAGTACCTGCTCACCCACCTCGACGACCTGTGGGAGTTGACGGTCATCCACCTGCGGTTGTCGCTCGTGCCGATCGTGCTGGGCCTGCTGATCGCGGTGCCGCTGGGTGCGCTGGTGCAGCGCACCACGACGCTGCGACGGCTCACCACGGTCGCGGCGAGCATCATCTTCACCATCCCGTCATTGGCGCTGTTCGTGGCGCTGCCGCTGATCATCCCGACCCGGATCCTCGACGAGGCCAACGTCATCGTCGCGCTCACGCTCTACACCACCGCACTGCTGGTGCGCGCGGTCCCCGAGGCCCTCGACGCCGTGCCCGAGCACGTACGCGACGCCGCGACCGCCGTCGGCTACCGTCCGCTGACGCGGATGCTCAAAGTCGAACTGCCGCTGTCGATCCCGGTGCTCGTCGCGAGCCTGCGCGTGGTCGCGGTCACCAACATCTCGATGGTCTCGGTCGGCTCGGTGATCGGCATCGGCGGGCTGGGCACGTGGTTCACCGAGGGCTACCAGTCCAACAAGAGCAGCCAGATCATCGCGGGCATCATCGCGATCTTCGTGCTCGCGATCGTCGTCGACACCCTGATCATGCTGGCGGGCAAGCTCATCGCACCCTGGAACCGGGCGGAGGTCACCGCATGAACTTCCTGCAGCAGGCGCTGGCGTTCATCTTCACCGCCGAGAACTGGGCCGGCCCGTCGGGCCTGGGCGCGCGCATCGTCGAACACCTGGAGTACACGGCGGTCGCGGTGTTCTTCTCGGCGCTGATCGCGGTGCCGCTCGGCATGGTCATCGGGCACACCGGCCGTGGCACCTTCCTGGTGGTCACCGGCGTCAACGCGCTGCGTGCCCTGCCCACACTGGGGGTTCTGCTGCTCGGCGTGCTGCTGTGGGGGCTGGGCCTGGTGCCGCCCACGGTCGCGCTGATGCTGCTGGGCATCCCGCCGCTGCTCGCCGGCACCTACGCCGGCGTCGCCAACGTCGAACGGACCGTGGTGGACGCGGCCCGGTCGATGGGCATGACCGAGAGCCGCATTCTGCTGCGCGTCGAGGTGCCCAACGCGCTGCCGCTGATCCTCGGTGGTCTGCGCACGTCGACCCTGCAGATCGTCGCGACCGCGACGGTCGCGGCATACGCGAGCCTCGGCGGGCTGGGCCGCTATCTCATCGACGGCATCAAGATCCGCGAGTTCCACATCGCGCTGGTCGGCGCGATCATGGTGACGGCGCTGGCGCTGATCCTCGACGCCGCGCTGGCGTTCGCGGTGTGGCTGTCGGTGCCCGGCGCCGGACGCCTGCGGGGCCGCCGGTCCGGTCGCGGACAGATGCCGCAGCCGTTCCTGGGCGACGAGGTGGCCCTCGAATCGCGGACACCGAATGCATCTGCAAGGAGTTCCGGAGTCGGCTACGAAGGCGGAGCGCCGTCGCATACGGTAGAAGGGTGAGTGACAAGTCGCGTTCCAGCGAGCAAACCGTCGACGACGCCTGGCCGGCGGTGTTGACCTGGCGGGCCCACGACGAGCCCAGAATGGAATCGGTTCGCGTACAGCTCCAGGGCAAGCGGATCAAGGCCTACGGCCGGATCGTGGCGGCCGCCACCGAATCGCACCCGGCGTTCTCGGCCTCCTATGACCTGGTCACCGACGAAACCGGGGCCACCAAACGCTTGTCGCTCACCGTCACCCTCGCCGAGCGTGAGCGTCAGCTCTCCATCGCGCGCGACGAGGAGAGCCAGTGGCTGGTGCAGGACCACTCCCAGACCAAGAAGTCGGACTTCGGCGGCGCACTCGACGTCGACGTGATCTTCAGCCCGTTCTTCAACGCCCTGCCGATCCGCCGGGTCGGGCTGCACACCCGCACCGACTCGGTCTCGCTGCCGGTGGCCTATGTACGGCTGCCCGAGCTGTCGGTCGAGACCGTGAACATCAGCTACAGCAGCGGCGCCGACGGCATCAAACTGCACTCGCCGGTGGCCGAGACCACCATCACCGTCGACTCCGAAGGTTTCATCCTCGACTACCCAGGACTGGCAGAGCGGATCTGATCACCCCGCCGGCCCGCCCGGCGGCCGCGAGTTCGTCACGCCAGTTCTCATCGCCCACCACGGTCGCGATGATGTCGGGCCGCGCGAAGCTGTCGTAGCGCATCCGCGCGGCGTGGCCCGATTCCACGAGCTCGGCCACCGAACCCGTATCCGCGAGCGCAGCTCTGGCCCGGGTCAGCAGCTCGATGCCGCGATCCAGTGCCGGCAGCAGCTGCGCGGCGTTGGCCTCGCACATCGCGCGCACCAGATCAGGCGCCGAGCCCGCGACCCGCGTGCCGTCCCGGAACGAGCCCGCGGCCAGTGCGTAGGCCAGCGGGACCTCGCCGGCGATCTCGGCCATCGTCTCGGCGAACAGATGCGGCAGATGCGAGATGGCCGCTGCGGCAGCGTCGTGCTCGTCGGAGCGGGCGGGCACCACGACTGCTTGGCAGTCCAGCGCAAGCTGCGCGACCTGGGTCCACACGCCCGCGTCGACGTGATCGTCGACCGACACCACCCACGGCGCGCCGACGAACAGGTCGACGCTGCCCGCGGCCCATCCCGAGTGCGCCGTGCCTGCCATGGGGTGGCCGCCCACGAACCTCTCGAGCAGGCCGTACTTCTCGACCTCCCGCAGCACCGCGCCCTTGACGCTGATCACGTCGGTCAACGCACAGTTCGCTGCCGCGGCACGGATGTGGCCCAGCATGAGCCCGAGCGCGGGCATCGGCACGGCCAGAACGATCAGCGCATCGTCGGCAGCGGCCCTGGCCAGCGCCTTGTCGAGGTTCGCGGTGGCGTCGAACCCGTCGAACGTGGCGGCCTGCACGGCCTCGACCGACCGGTTGTAGCCAAAAACTTCCCGACCCGCCGCGGCGGCGGCGCGCATCACCGAGCCACCGATCAAGCCGAGACCCAGCACGCACACGGGAGTAGTTGTCACCCCACAAGGTTGGCACACGCTCCCATCGCGGCGGCTGGGAGATCCCTGGTCAAAATCGCTGGTCGGCGACTACCGTAGGCGCTCATGGGAGCACAGCGAGCGCCGGCAGACCTGCCCGATGGTTTCGGCGTGGCCGTTGTCCGCGAGGACGGCAAGTGGCGATGCGCGCCCATGCGCAAGAGCGCGCTCAACAGCCTGTCCGCGGCCGAGACCGAGCTGCGTGAGATCCGCAGCGCGGGTGCCGTGTTCGGCCTGCTCGATGTCGACGACGAGTTCTTCGTGATCGTGCGCCCGGCGCCTGCGGGCACCCGACTGCTGCTGTCGGATGCCACCGCGGCGCTGGACTACGACATCGCCGCCGAGGCACTCGAGAAGCTCGACGCCGACATCGAGGCCGATGATCTCGACGACGCCGACCCCTTCGAAGAGGGCGATCTGGGCCTGCTGTCGGATCTCGGACTGCCCGACGCGGTGCTCAGCGTGATCCTCGACGAGACGGATCTGTACGCCGACGAGCAGATCGGCCGGATCGCGCGCGAGATGGGGTTCGCCGAGGAACTGTCGGCAGTGCTGGACCGCCTCAATCGGTGACCCCGGAATCCCAGATCCGTGCGGCGCTGGAGGCCGCCCGCACCGCAGGACCGCGCGATGTGCCCATCGGGGCCGTGGTCTACGCGGCCGACGGCACCGAACTCGCGCGGGCGGTCAACGTCCGTGAAGCCTACGGCGACCCGGCCGGGCATGCCGAGATCGTGGCGATGCGCGCGGCGGCCAAGGTCCTCGGTGACGGCTGGCGCCTGGAGGGCGCCACGCTGGCCGTGACCGTGGAACCGTGCACGATGTGTGCAGGCGCGCTGGTCCTGGCGCGTGTGTCGCGGCTGGTGTTCGGAGCGTGGGAGCCGAAGACCGGCGCGGTCGGCTCACTGTGGGATGTCGTGCGTGACCGCAGGCTCAACCACCGGCCCGAGGTGATCGGCGGCGTGCTCGCCGACGAGTGCGCGGCTCTGCTCGAGGAGTTCTTCGCGCGCCAGCGCTGAGTTTCGTGTGGTCGAGTGTGCACTCTTGGCGGGTTGCTCGATCGAGTGTGCACTCTTGGCGGGTTGCGGGCCATTTTTCCGCCCTGGCTGCACGCTGGGTGATCACCGTGATGAGCAGCGCGATTATGGCCTCCGGCGCTCTCCCGGTAAGCTACTGCGCGGTGGCGTGTCCGAGCGGCCTAAGGAGCACGCCTCGAAAGCGTGTGTGGGGTAACCCCCCACCGAGGGTTCAAATCCCTCCGCCACCGCCATAAGAACTCCCCACATGATGTGGGGAGTTTTTTTCTGGGTCGGCGGGCGTCAACCGAAGGACCGGGATGCGGCGCACGCCCTCGGCCCGCTTCTCGTACGCAACCCAGCCTGGATACAGCCGGCTGGCGGCAAGCGCGTACAGCCGGTCCCGTTGAGGGCCATCGACCTCGCGGGCGACGAACCGCCCACCGCGTCGCCCGACATACAGTTCACACTCCGGGTGTGCCCGCAGGTTGTGATACCAGCCGGGGTGGCGGGCCTGACCGTAGTTGGACGCGATCAGCACCACATCGTCACCGTCGGTGAAGTACGCCAGCGCGGTCTGGCGCGTCTTGCCGCTGCGCGCACCGGTCGAGGTCAGCACGGCGATCGGGATTCCCACGCTGAGGCGGGCCCGACCACCGGTGGCCTTGATCAGCGGAACCTCGTACGGCATCGCGATTTTGCGCCAGATCGCCGACGCCCGCGCGGTGGCCAGCACCTTGCCGCCGAACCACCAGGCCAGGTCGCGTTTCCAGCGAGGCCGCGTTTCCAGGTCGACGCGGGGTATCCCGTGGAGCTTGTCATCCATGACTCATCCGCGGCCACGGCGCGAACGGGTTCTTCACATTCCGCAGGACCGGTTCGAGCGTGGGGTAGTGGCGCAGCAGCACCGACGTCATGGTGTTGTCGGCGATCCACGCCATGCCCTCGGGTGTGTAGACCTGCGGTGTGAAGTCCACGGTGTAGAACCGGTCGCTCTTGAGCCGGCGCGTCGCCATCAGCACGAAGATGCGGAACGCGGTGTCGCTGAACCCGAAGCCCGCCGGCAGTTTCTCGCCGAACATGCCGACCATGGTGTCGACCTTCTCGATGTCGCCGCCGTAGATCTCGCGCATCCGGTCCGCGGTCGCCTGGTCACCGCCGCTGATCTCCTCGAACGACGTCGCGGGCTTCAGGCGCAGTTGACGACGGAACTCGTTGTAGCGCGGCACACCTCGCTCGCGTGAGCGCAGGATGTCGACGGCGATCAGGTCGATCAGGTGCGTCTCGGACTGGAACTGCCGCATGAACTTCGGGCTGTTGTGCAACGTGACCGCGCCGGGATGTGCGACGCCGAGCGAGTACAGGCAGTCCACGATGCCCAGGCGTTTGAGCACACCGCGGGCATTGGCCACACCGTGCAGGTCGGTGAACGAGAGTTCTTGTGGCGCAGTATCTCCCGCCAGGGACAAAAAGGTGTAGTCGTCGGGGATCAGCGGGTGCATGCGGTACACCGTGACGAAGTCCTCGGTGATCGAATAGGCGGCCGAGTGGTGTTCGGTGTCCGAACCCGGGATACCGCTGATCAGATCGCTCGTGCCGATCCGTCCGACCAGTTTCCCGACGGCTTCACCGGCCAGGCCGAACCAGTTGGCGCGCATACCGATGTGCAGCGTCGGATGGGCGAGGATCGCGGGGGTCCATTCGACGGTGTGGATCTTGGCGATCAGGGCCGCGTTGATCAGGCGGGCCTTGTTGAAGATCTGCTCACCGGTCCACTCGGGGTACGCCGCACGCAACCGGTCGCAGATCGCGTTGTGCTCGCGCATGAAGATCGTGCCCATGAGCTCGGAGCCCACCCACCAGCCGTCCGCCGCGCCGGAGGCCTTGATGACCTCGGGTGCGACGCCGATGAACCCGTCGCCGTCGATGAGCACCTTCCCGTCGTCCGAGTCGGTACGGATCAGCTTCTGGGCCTGCGGGCTGTTGCCGTAGATCTGTGACGCATCCCACCAGTGGGTCTCGCGGTTGATGAACGTCGTGTGGCCCGGCGCGGAATCCGGGTCGGCAGGCGTGGCGGGTACGTCGATGGTCGCGCCGTTCCACTCGTGGTCGCCCTCGGGCACCGGGATCTTGTGGATCCGATTGGCGTCGGTGCCGTGGCTGAACCAGTCGTGGGTTTCGAACTGCAGCCACGCCGCGGCCAGCACGTTGAGTGTGGTGGCCGGGCGGAATTCGTCGCGCAGCAGCAGTTCGGTGCTGATGAGCCGGGGGTTGGGGTCCATCAGGTGCGGCATCTGCTCGGGGCGGCCCTTCGACGGCGCGACGTTGCGGCCGAAGCGCGTGTTCGCCATGCCCATCGACGGATCGGACAGGTCGTTGTAGGAGCCGTCGGGCGTGCGGTTGGTGAGGTACTCGGCCGGGGAGTACTGCGTCTGAGGCCGCGGCGGGTCGCCCTCGTAGGAATCGAAGAGGTTGTGCTCGCGCAGCGCGTCGCGGATCCCCACCAGCACACTGATCCCGAGCCACGCGGGCAGCTTGTCCCAGCCGATCCGCCGGTCGACGGTCTCACTGAGTTTGATGAACGACCGCATCAGCAGTGCGCGCATTGCGGCCTCCTTTCCAGGCGGTGACGGCCAGCGCGGTGTTGACCGCGGAGATGACGATGCTCGTGATGCCGGGCCTGCGACCGAGGTCACCGCGCACGGTGGTGACAGCGGCCGCAACAGTGTCCGACGCATGAATCAGCACAGCGAGTCGCTCGGCCCGCCGGAGGTCGGCGCCGCGGAGCAGGAGCAGGTCGAGGCCGATCAGCACCGTGCGGATGCCGAACATCCGGAACGGGTAGGTGCCCGCGCGGTCGACGGCGGTGTCGACGCCGAGGCGTCCGAGCAGTTTTTCGGGAGCCAGAAGCCCTGCCGCGCCGTTGGCGATCCGGATCACCGCGAGCGTCTTGCGCGCAGCAGTGCCCTTGTGCACCCGCCACCTCCCGTGGTCGATCGGTTGTGGCTCGATCGTGGCGTTTTCTCGTGCGGGACAAACGAGTAGTCGGCTACTCGTTTTCCGGCACGCCGCAGTGGATATCAGCGTTGAATGAACCGGATGCAGCTCATGTCGCCGACCGATTCCATGTTCTTGATCGCGGAGTCGCGGGAGCACCCGATGCATGTGGGCGGTCTGGCGCTGTACGACCCGCCCGACGATGCAGGCCCGGAGTTCGTGCGTGAGTTGTACGAAGAGATGGTCAGGCACACCGACTTCCAGCCGGTGTTCCGCAAGCATCCGGCGACCCTGCTCGGGGGTATCGCCAACGTGGGCTGGACTCTCGACGACGAGGTCGACCTCGACTACCACCTGCGGCGTTCGGCGCTGCCGTCGCCGGGACGCCCGCGCGAGCTTCTCGAACTGACCTCACGTGTGCACGGCACGCTGCTCGACCGGCATCGCCCGCTGTGGGAGGCCTACCTCATCGAGGGTATGGCCGACGGACGCTTCGCGGTGTACACCAAGGTGCACCACTCGCTGATCGACGGGGTGTCGGCGATGAAGCTCGTCGAACGCACACTGTCCGAGGACCCGAGCGACACCACGGTCCGGGTGCCGTGGAACCTGCCGCGGCGCGAATCGTCGCGCAGGGCGGGCTCGTCGTCGTTGGCGCGCACCGCGACCGGCGCCGCGACGTCACTGGCGGCGCTGGCGCCGTCGACGATCAGGCTGGCGCGTGCGGCGCTGCTCGAACAGCAGCTCACGTTGCCGTTCGGTGCGCCAAGGACCATGTTCAACGTCAAGATCGGCGGGGCCCGCCGCGTCGCGGCGCAGTCGTGGCCGCTGGAGCGGTTGCGTCGCATCAAGGCGGTCACCGGGGCAACGATCAACGACATCGTGCTCGCGATGTGTGCGGGTGCGCTGCGCGCCTATCTCGCCGAGCAGGACGCGCTGCCGGACCGGCCGCTGATCGCGATGGTGCCGGTGAGCATGCGCAGTGAACACGAGGCCGACGCCGGCGGCAACATGGTCGGCTCGATCCTGTGCAGCCTGGGCACCGACGTGGAGGATCCGGCCGACCGGCTCGCGGTGATCCGCCGCTCGATCACCGACAACAAGAGGGTGTTCTCCGAACTGCCGCGCCTGCAGGCGCTCGCGTTGTCGGCGCTGCTGATCGCCCCGCTCGGGCTCACCACGGCGTTCCCCGGATTCGTCGACGCCACCGCGCCGCCGTTCAACCTCGTGATCTCCAACGTGCCGGGACCCAAGAAGCCGCTGTACTGGCGTGGGGCCCGCCTGGCGGGCAACTACCCGCTGTCGATCGCGCTGGACGGGCAGGCCCTCAACATGACCGTGGTGAGCAACGCCCACAACCTGGATTTCGGGTTGGTGGGCTGCCGGCGCAGCGTGCCGCATCTGCAGCGGCTGCTGGGCCACCTGGAGACCTCGCTGAAAGACCTCGAGACGGCCACAGGCGCCTGACACCTGTTTTGGCTAGACCAAATAGGAAAGGTCACGCAAAATGGTCGCCGTGACGGAAAGCGGTGATCCGGGCCAGTCGCCGGAACTCGGCCGGATGCGGATCCTCGACGCGAAACCGGTGAACCTCGACGGTTTCAGCGTCCCCGACCCCGATCTGGGTCTCGCGGCGATGAGCAGTCCCCACGATCCGCAGCCTTCGCTGGTGATCCGCGACGGCCGCGTGGTCGAGATGGACGGCAAGGCCGCCGAGGACTTCGACGTCATCGACGAGTTCATCGCACGCTACGGGCTGGACCTCGACGTGGCGCCCGAGGCCATGGCAATGAGTGACATCGACCTGGCGCGCATGGCCGTCGACATCAATGTCCCGCGCGCCGAGGTGGTGCGCCTGATCGCGGGGACGACGCCGGCCAAGCTCGCCAAGGTGATCGCGGTGCTCACGCCCGTGGAGATGCAGGCCGCGATGGCCAAGATGCGGGCGCGCCGCACGCCCAGCAACCAGGCCCACGTCACCAACCAGCTCGACGATCCGCTGCTGATCGCCGCAGACGCCGCCAGCGCGGTGGCCTACGGGTTCCGCGAGGTCGAGACGACGGTGCCGGTGCTGGCCGACGCGCCGTCGAATGCCGTTGCGCTGCTGATCGGTTCACAGGTAGGCGTGCCCGGCGCGATGGCGCAGTGCTCGATCGAGGAGGCCCTCGAACTGCGCCTGGGCCTGCGCGGGCTGACCAGTTACGCCGAGACGATCTCGATCTACGGCACCGAGCAGGTGTTCGTCGACGGCGACGACACCCCGTTCTCCAAGGCCATCCTCACCTCGGCGTACGCGTCGCGCGGGCTCAAGATGCGCGTCACCAGCGGCGGCGGCGCCGAGGTGCTCATGGGCGCGGCCGAGAAGTGCTCGATCCTGTACCTCGAATCCCGTTGTGTCTCACTGGCACGCGCGCTGGGTTCGCAGGGCGTGCAGAACGGCGGCATCGACGGTGTCGGTGTGGTGGCCTCGGTGCCCGACGGCATGAAGGAGCTGCTCGCCGAGAACCTCATGGTGATGATGCGCGATCTCGAATCGTGCGCGGGCAACGACAACCTGATCTCGGAATCAGACATCCGCCGCAGCGCCCACACGCTGCCCGTGCTGCTGGCCGGCGCCGACTTCATCTTCTCCGGATTCGGCTCGATCCCGCGCTACGACAACGCGTTCGCGCTGTCGAACTTCAACTCCGACGACATGGACGACTTCCTGGTACTGCAGCGCGACTGGGGCGCCGACGGTGGACTGCGCACGGTGCCCGCCGATCAGCTCGCCGCGGTGCGCAGGCGCGCGGCGCGTGCGGTACAGGCCGTCTACCGCGATCTCGGGCTCGCCGACTTCGACGATCAGCACATCGAGAACGTGGTGGCCGCCAACGGATCCCGCGACCTGCCGCCGGGGGATCCGAAGGCCGTACTGGAGGCCGCCAACGCGATCGAGGCCAAGCAGCTCACGGTGTTCGATGTGGTGGCCTCGCTCAAACGCACCGGTTTCGATCCCGAGGCCGAGGCCATCATGCGGCTGACGGCCGAGCGGATGCGTGGTGACCAGTTGCAGACCTCAGCGATCTTCGACGAGCAGTTCCGGGTGTTGTCGAAGATCACCGATCCCAACGACTACGCCGGGCCCGGAACGGGTTACACACTCAGCGAGCAACGCCGCGCCGAGATCGACAACATCCGCCAGCAGCGCAGTGCCGCCGAACTCACCGCCGATCAGGCCGAGCACGCCGGGCACATCACGGTCACCGAGATCGAACCGGCGCGGCAAGGCAGCGATCCCCGCGAGGTGTGCATCGGTCTGTCGCCTGCGCTGGGGCGCAGCGTGTGGCTGTCGTTGTGCGGCCTGCCGATCGGTGAGGTGATCCGCCAGATCTCGGCCGGCCTGGAGGAGGAGGGCTGCGTGCCGCGGTTCGTGCGTGTGCGGTCCACCATCGATGTCGGCCTGATCGGGTTGACCGCGGCCAAACTGGCCGGCTCGGGTATCGGAATCGGCTTGCAGGGCAAGGGCACCGCACTGATCCACCGCCGCGACCTGGCGCCGCTGGCCAACCTGGAGTTGTTCAGCGTCGCGCCGTTGCTCACCGCGCGCAACTACCGCGAACTGGGCCGCAACGCCGCACGCCACGCCAAGGGCATGGCCCCGGTGCCGATCCTCACCGGCGGCACCGACGAGTCGATCTCGGCGCGCTACCATGCCCGCGCGGTCGCATTGGTGGCGCTGGAACGTCAGGCCAGCGAACCCGGCGAGGCGCCGGTCACGGTGGAGGTGCGCAGGCCATGAACGACAAGTTCACAGACAAGTACACCGTGGCGGCCGCTGTCGACGGCAAGCTCGACTTGTCCGATCTTCGGATGGACCCCGCGGTGCTGGCACACCAGGCCGTGATCGCCGAGGAGAACGGCAACCCACAACTCGCCGAGAACTTCCTGCGCGCAGCCGAACTCGCGACCATCGACGACGAGGACGTGATGCGGCTCTACGAGGCGCTGCGTCCGTACCGGTCGAGCGCGGAGGATCTCGACGCGCTGCAGGCGTCACTGGAATCGCGTGGCGCGGCGCGCTGCGCCGAACTCGTGCGGCAGGCCGCCGAGGCCTACGCGCGGCGGGGCCTGCTGCGGTGATCCCCGCCGGCCTGATCGCCGGTATCGACGTCGGCAACCACACCACGGAGATCGTGCTGGCCCGCGTGACCGACGGAACCGTGCACCCCGTCGGGCACGGACAGGCGCCGACCCGCGGACGCAAGGGATCCCGCGAATCACTCGAAGGCGCGGCGGCACTGCTGCACCGTCTGGAGGTGGACCTACAGGTACGTGCCGAGATGCTCGTGCTCTCGGCGATCCGCCCGGTCGACACCGAGACCGCACCGCTGGCACCGGCGACCGTACCCCACGCACCGGTGCGCAGCCTGCGCAGGCCCGACGCCAGCACGCCCGCGGGCAGCGGCTACGCCGTGGGTCGCCACGTGCCGCTTGCGGCGCTCAAACACGACGATCGCCACGACGCGGTCATCGTCTCGGTCGACGCCACAACCGATTTCGAGGACGCCGCGGCCGCGATCACCGACGCGGTGGGCAAGGGCGCCAACGTCGTCGGGGTGCTGGCCGCCCAGGACGACGCCGTGCTGATCCGCAACCGCATCCCGATCGACGTTCCCGTGGTCGACGAGGTCGACCTGGACGGCTTGGCTCCTGATGTGCTGGTGGCGGTCGAGGTGGTCGCCGAGGGGCGTGCGTACCGCGCCCTGGCCGATCCGATCGCGGTGTGCGCCGCGCTGCAGCTCGGCCACGAGAACCTGCGCGACATCGCCGAATTCACCAGAGAGCTCGCGGATTCCCCGGCGATCGCCCTCACACCCCGCACCCGTCCGCCCCAACCACCCGCACCCGACGACGACTACGTCGAGTTCGCGCGCGACGGCGAGCAGGTACGGTACCCGCCCGCGCAAGCCCACACGATCCTGCGCCGCGAACCGCCGGGCAGCGTGGTGAGGATCCGGTTGCGGTCGGTGCCCACAGCCGATCACGAGATGGCCGTCGACGACGCGTTCTTCACCGATCTGGCGGCGCTGGACAACGGCACGTGGCTGCGCCGCGGCGTGGCCGACGCGAGTGGCACCGTGGTGGCACTGCTGGCGGCCGACCACGTCGCCGACGCCGCGGCGACGCTCGCCGAACTCACCGGGCGCCCGGCGCGCACGCTCGCCTCCGAACCCGAGGCCGCCGCGCGCGGCGCCCGCACCACACCCGGCCTGCCACCCGATTCGGTGGTGTGCGATATCGGCGGCGGCACAATCGATCTGGTCGGTGCCGAACGGACCGTCACCGCGGCGGGCGCAGGCGAGACCATCACGGTGGCGGTCGCGAAGATGCTCGGCATCCCCAGGGCCCTGGCCGAGCGCGTCAAGCGCACACCGGCCATCCGGGTCGAGGGCCCGCACGTCGCACACGAGGAGGACGGGCGGCGCTTGTTCCTCGACGCCCCGGCACCGGCCGAGGCCATCGGACGCCTGTGCACCAGGGGCACCGCAGGTCTGGTCCCGTTCTCCAGCCGGCTGGCTGCAGAGGAGTGGCGCAGCCTGCGGCTGGCCATCAAGCAGGAGACCGTGGCGGCCAACATCGCGCGCTGCATGAAGGCGTTCGAGAAACCGCCGACCGCGCTGGTGCTGGCCGGCGGCGGTGCCCTCGACGACGAATTGCTGCGTACCGTCGGTGAATCCCTGCGGACCGCGGGGGTTGTGGTGGGCCGCGCCAACATCGACGGTGTGCACGGCCCACGGTTCGCGGTGGCCTCAGGTCTGGTGCATCTGTACGCCGAATCAGCCGGCGAGCGCGGGGCGCAGGAAGTCTCCTGAGATCGCGACGGCCGGTGCCGACGAGTCGCCGCCGACCACCAGCGTCGCGAACGCGATGTCGCCCGCGATGCCCGCGAACCAGCCGTGCGAGTGCGTGTTGTCGCCGAATTCCGCCGTGCCGGTCTTGCCGCCCAGGTCGGGGATGTCGCTCAACGCGGTGGCCGTGCCCTCGGTGACCGTTCCGCGCATCATCGCGCGCAGCGCGTCGGTGATGTTGGGCGGCAACGGCACCGACGGGGTGTCGGCCGTGGTCTTCTCGCCGTCGACCAGCGTCGGCAGGATCGTCGAACCGTGCGCCAGGCTGGCCTCGGCGACGGCGAGGCCGAACGGGCTGACGGTCACGGTGCCCTGGCCGATGCCGTTCTCGACACGCTGGGCGGCGTTGTCGGCGTTGGGGACACGGCCGGTCACGGTGGTCAGGCCGGGCACCATGAAGTCGACGCCGATCCCGAAGTCCTTTGCCATGTCGGTCAGTGCGTTGGGCGGCAGCTCGTCGGACAGGGCGGCCATGCTGGTGTTGCAGGAGTGCGAGAACGCCGACGACAACGGCACGGTGCCCAGGTCGAAGTTGTCGTCGTTGGGGATCGTGCGGTTCTCGATGGTGAGCTCACCCGGGCAGGCCACCGGTGTGTCCGGGGTGGCCAGGCCCGCGTCGAGGGCTGCCGCCGTGGTGATGGTCTTGAACGTCGACCCCGGCGGGTACAGGCCCGAAAACGCGATCGCACCTTGCGGATCGGCGGCCGGGTTCTGTGCGGCGGCCAGGATGCCCCCGGTCGATCCGGAGATCGCGACCACCACGGCCGGGCGGGTCTCCTTGGCCACGGCCTGCTGCGCGAGCAGTTGCATGCGCAGGTCCAGCGTGGTGCGCACGGGCCCGGTGTCCTTGGGCGGCGTGGACGTGAGCTGTTGTGCGGGTGCACCGTCGGCGTCGACCAGGTACACCGACCAGCCCGCGTTGGCGGTGATCCGGTCGTGCCACAGCTCGTCCAGGCCGCTGATGGCGGGCGAGGACAGCTGCCGGTCGGCGGTGAGCAGCTCACCCTGCTCACGCACGGTCACGCCGGGGATCTGCGCGAGCTGATCGCGCACCTGACCCAGATCGTCCTCGCGCAGCTTCATCACCGTCACGCGGTCATCGGTCGTCGAATTGAGTTGTGCGGTGACCGATTCGGTGGTGGTGGTCGGATCGAAGGGCGCCAGCAGGGCGGCGAGCGGTGCGGCCGACTCCGGATGTGCGCGTTCGACAGTGATGACACCGACGGTCTGCCATGTCATCAACGGCTGGCCGGTGCGGTCGAGCACCGGGGTCTGCAATTCGCTGTCCTCGCTGTACTGGAAGCGCAGATCCGGGGTGAGGTCGCGGTGCAACACGGTGGGGGACCAGGTGATCAGCCAGTCGTCACCGGATTTGGCCGCCGTCGCGGTGGTGTCGTAGCCGAAGTCGCGGCCCTCACCCCAGGTCCACGTGTACTTCAGCGTCGCGCCCGCGTCGTCGCCTTCCTCGGGTTCGGCGGCCACCGAGACGTTCGCGGCGTCGCCCATCCCGGCCAGCATCGCGGTGATGGCCGCCTCCGCGGCCGCCGGATCGCTGGTCTGGGCGGCCGCCGCGGCCGCATCCTTGCGGCCCAGCGCCTCGGCGAACGCCGAGAACCGGTCGGCCGGATCCGGGGACGACGAACATCCGACGACCGATATGAACAGACCGACAACCAGGAGCCACGTCAGAGCGGGACGTAAGTGCATGCCCCCAGCCTTACAGCAGGCTCCGCACCTGTTCCGCGAGGGCCACCCCGAGATCGCGATTGTTGGCCTCGGTGAAGTGGATTCCGTCGACGCCGTCGGTGCTGATCACCGAACCCGCGTCGAAGAACGGCACCTTCATGAACGACGCGAGCGCGCTGTACACGCGGGCGAGCTCAGTGGTCTTCTGCTCGCCGCCCTCGAAGATCAACTGGAACCAGGGGTGCGGCATGGGCGCCAGCGGTGGCGGCGAGACCACCAGCACCTTGGGTGCCGGGTACGTGGTGCCGACGCCGCCCGCGCTGGTGAGCACCTGCGTGACGAGCACCGACATGCCCAGCGCGATGTCGAGCGGGGTGCGCCGGAAGTAGGCCTTGGTGTCGTTGGTGCCCAGCATGATGATCACCAGGTCGAGCGGCAGGTGCGTCGCGAGGCACGACGGCAGGTAGCTCGCGCCGTTGAGCCGCGGATCGGTGGGGTCGTCGATGTTGGTGGTGCGCGCGCTCAGTCCCTCCTCGATCACCTCGAAGTCCGCTCCGAGCTGCTGGGCCAGCACACCGGTCCAGCGCACGTCGGGGGCGAACCGCTCGGTGGGTGCCCCGTCTTCGACGGGGACCCAGCCCCAGGTCAGGGAATCACCGAAACACAGAATTCGCTTGGCCATGGGCCAAGCACATCACACCGCGTCGTTCTCCGATGCGTTCTCGGGGGGCGCGTCGGATCTGGCCGGGGCCCGCAGGCCGGGCCCAACACGTAGGAGACTATTTCTACGGGCAGGTGATCTCGAGTTCGAACGGTTTGGTCACCGCACCGGCCATCGGGTTGGCCATGTCAGCGCCGGTGGCACTGCCCTTGATCGTGTACTTGTTGCCGTCCTTGGTGGCCTCTGCGCTGCCACCCGGCACACCCGGCGTGTAGCCGAGGCTCACACCGTCGATGTTGCCGAGCGCGACCGCGCTGACGGCGGGCTGATCCCCTTCGGACAAGGTCGCGGTGACGGCGGAGGTGCCCTGGCCGACGGTCACGGACACATTGCCCGCCACGGTGGCGCACACGACTGATCCCTCGATGGGGTGTTCGGCGCCGTCGATGACCACCCGGGCGGTACCCGTCCCGGTGGTGGCGGTGGCGTCGCCTGCCGCCACCGAGGTGCCGGGTGAGGCCGTCGAGTCGACGGTCGCGTTTGCGGTGGGTGACGCCTCGCTTGCCTCGGCGCTCTTGTCGTCGGACGAACAGCCGGACAGACCCGCGACGACAAGTGCGGCACTTCCGACAGCTACCAGGAACCCTCGCTTCACCACTGATCTCCTCACGGTCGTGGCCGGTCAAGATCAAACCAGCCGTCCTGCAAAGTATGGAGTTAGCTGGCAATCGCGTTATGTGATTACGCGAATTCCCCGAACTGCTGCACACGCCGCCGTAGATTCGAAGCTGTGCAGACTTTGCGTACACCGGACGAGCGATTTGCCCACCTTCCCGAATTCCCCTACACGCCAATGTATTGCGATATTGACGACGGGGAAGGCGGCCAGCTGCGGGTGGCCTGGGTCGAGGACGGCCCGGCGCACGCCGAACCCGTCCTTTTGTTGCATGGGGAACCATCTTGGTCGTTCCTGTACCGCAAGATGATCCCGATCCTCGTCGCGGCGGGTCACCGCGTCATCTGCCCCGACCTCGTCGGGTTCGGCCGCTCCGACAAGCCCACGCGCATCGAGGACCACACCTACGCGCGGCACGTCGAGTGGATGCGGTCACTGGTGTTCGACGCGCTCGATCTGCGGAAGGTGACCCTCGTCGGGCAGGACTGGGGCGGGCTGATCGGGCTGCGACTGGCCGCCGAACATCCGGACCGGTTCGCCAACATCGTCGTCGCCAACACCGGCCTGCCCACCGGTGACATCCCGATGCCCGACATCTGGTGGCAGTTCCGCAACGCGATACAGAAGGCGCCGAAGGTCGACGTCGGTCGATTCGTGGCCTCGGGGTGCCGCCGTCCGCTCGGTGACGACGTGATCGCGGCTTACGACGCCCCGTTCCCCGACGACTCCTACTGCGCCGGGCCGCGTGCGATGCCGGGCCTGGTGCCCACCTCACCCGACGACCCGGCCGCCGAGGCCAACCGCGCGGCATGGAAAGTGCTGCGCGCCAGCAAGACCCCCATGTTGGTCGCGTTCAGTGACGGCGATCCCATCACCGGCGGCATGGCCCCGATCTTCAAGAAGGAGATGCGCGGCGCCCACGGCATCGAGCACCCCGTGATCTCCGGCGCGGGTCACTTCCTGCAGGAGGACGCCGGCGAAGACCTCGCCTCGGCGATCGTGGAATTCCTCAGGGACAGGTGACCGCGATGTCGAATGGGGTGTCGGCCGGAACTGACGGGTCGGCGGGATCGGCACCCATGCCGATGCCCGCGACGGTGTAGGTGTCACCGTCGCGCGTCGCGACGACGGGAACTTCGGACAGACCCGACATGTAGACCACCGACGGGCCGTCCGACCAGACGTCGCCGATGTTCACCGACTCGACGTTGGGCGCCTCGCCCTCGGTGACCTTGACCGTGGTGCGCACGTCCGACTCGATGGTGATCGTGGTCAGACCGTCACTGGTCTCGCAACCGATCGCGGTGACCGGTCCCAGTTCGTTGCCGCCGAGCACCACCTTGCCCTGATCGGCCTCGACCGGCGTGGCGGCGGGCCCGTCGGATTCCGTCGCCGGCGACTGCCCCGCATCGTTGGAATCCTGCGACGAACACCCGGCGACTCCGGTCAGCAGTGCCGCGCATCCGGCGGCAGCGACGAGTCGGTTCACGACCAGTTCCACGAGCAGCAGTATGGTCGGGCCCGCCCGTTTACGGAAATCGCGTGGGTATCCGGTTGAATAGCTCTCTGTGGATCAGCCGTACTTCACCGTGACGGCCGAGTTGGAGGGCCGACTCGGCCGGGTCGGAACCATCCATACGCCCCACGGCGACATCCACACCCCGGCGTTCATCCCGGTCGGAACCGCCGCCACCGTCAAATCGGTGCTGCCGGAGACCATGAAACAGCTTGGCGCCCAAGCCATCCTGGCCAACGCGTATCACCTCTACCTGCAGCCGGGCCCGGACATCGTGGCCGAGGCCGGCGGCCTGGGTGCGTTCATGAACTGGCCGGGGCCCACCTTCACCGACAGCGGCGGCTTCCAGGTGCTGTCCCTGGGCGTGGGGTTCAAGAAGGTGCTGGCCATGGACACCAACCGGGTGCAGGCCGACGACATCATCGCCGAGGGCAAGGAACGCCTGGCGCACGTCGACGACGACGGCGTGACGTTCCGGTCGCATCTCAACGGTTCGCTGCACCGCTTCACACCCGAGGTCTCGATCGGCATCCAGTACCAACTGGGCGCCGACATCATCTTTGCGTTCGACGAACTCACCACGCTCGTCAACACCCGTGCCTACCAGGAACGTTCGGTGCAGCGCACCCACGAGTGGGCCGAACGCTGCCTCGCCGAGCACCACCGGTTGCAGAACCAGGCACCGGAGCGGCCCCGTCAGGCGCTGTTCGGTGTGGTGCAGGGCGCCCAGTACGAGGACCTGCGCCGCAAGGCCGCACGCGGCCTGGCCACGATCGGCGAGCAGGCGGGTCCGGCCGAGGGGCTGGCGTTCGACGGGTACGGCATCGGCGGTGCCCTGGAGAAGCAGAACCTGGCGACCATCGTCGGCTGGGTGAGCAGCGAGCTTCCCAAGGACAAGCCCCGGCACATGCTGGGCATCAGCGAGCCCGACGACCTGTTCGCCGCGGTGGCCGCGGGTGCGGACACCTTCGACTGTGTGTCGCCGTCGCGCGTCGCGCGCAACGCCGCGATCTACACGTCGACGGGGCGGTACAACATCACCGGCGCACGGTACAAGCGCGATTTCACGCCGCTGGACCCCGAGTGCGACTGCTACACGTGCGCCAACTACTCGCGCGCCTACATCCGGCACCTGTTCAAGGCCAAGGAGATGCTGTCGGCGACGTTGTGCACGATCCACAACGAGCGATTCGTGGTCCGGCTGGTCGACCGGATCCGCGCGGCCATGCTCGCCGGGGAGTTCGACGCACTGCGCGACGAGGTGCTGGGCCGCTACTACGGCACCTCTGTTCGCTGAGAGCGTTCGCCGAGCGGGGTACGCGAAAGTCGCATGCACAATGGGTGGATGTCGACCGCCGCGACAGCCCAAGAGGCGCAGGGACTGCTGCTCCAACTGCTCGACCCTGCCACCCGTGCCGACCCGTACCCGATCTATGACCGCATCCGCCGCGGCGGACCGCTTGCGCTCCCTGAGGCGAATCTGGCGGTGTTCTCCAGCTTTTCCGATTGCGACGACGTTCTGCGGCACCCCTCGTCGTGCAGCGACCGCACGAAATCGACCATCTTTCAACGGCAACTCGCCGCCGAGACGCAGCCGCGACCGCAGGGGCCCGCCAGCTTCCTGTTCCTCGACCCGCCCGATCACACGAGGCTGCGCGGCCTGGTCAGCAAGGCGTTCGCGCCGCGCGTGATCAAGCGGCTCGAACCCGAGATCGCCGCTCTGGTCGACCAACTGCTCGACGCTGTCGACGGGCCGGAGTTCAACCTCATCGACAACCTCGCCTACCCGCTGCCGGTCGCGGTGATCTGCCGACTGCTCGGCGTGCCGATCGAGGACGAACCGAAGTTCAGCCGCGCGTCGGCGCTGCTGGCCGCGGCGCTGGACCCGTTCCTGGCGCTCACCGGCGAGACGTCGGATCTGTTCGACGAACAGATGAAGGCCGGGATGTGGCTGCGCGACTATCTGCGAGCCCTCATCGACGAGCGGCGCCGCACACCGGGTGAGGACCTCATGTCCGGTTTGGTCGCGGTCGAGGAGTCGGGCGATCAGCTCACCGAGGACGAGATCATCGCGACCTGCAACCTGCTGCTGATCGCGGGCCATGAAACGACGGTGAACCTGATCTCCAACGCGGCCCTGGCCATGTTGCGCACCCCCGGGCAGTGGGCCGCGCTGGCCGCCGACGGATCCCGGGCCTCCGCGGTCATCGAGGAGACCATGCGGTACGACCCGCCCGTGCAGTTGGTGTCGCGGTACGCAGGGGACGACCTGACCATCGGGACGCACACGGTGCCCAGGGGCGACACCATGTTGCTGCTGCTCGCCGCGGCGCACCGCGACCCGACGATCGTCGGTGCCCCCGACCGGTTCGATCCGGACCGCGCTCAGATCCGGCACCTCGGCTTCGGCAAGGGGGTGCACTTCTGTCTGGGGGCACCTCTGGCCCGACTCGAGGCGACCGTGGCGTTGCCGGCGCTCGCGGCCCGGTTCCCCGAGGCCCGGCTCAGCGGCGAACCGGAGTACAAGCGGAATTTGACGCTGCGCGGCATGTCTACGTTATCCATCGCGGTATAGCGATTCGACGACGGATTCCATCGCCAAATCCATAAACTAATGACGAAACCGTAGCCATTGGGTACGGTCCTCTTTCATGCGAATTCTCCTGGTGGGTGCCGGCGGCGTCGGCTCGGCCTTCTGTGCGATCGCCGCGCGCCGCAATTTCTTCGATCAGATCGTGGTGTGCGACTACGACGAGAGCCGTGCGCGGCAGGCCGCGGAGGCCGTCGGCGACGCCCGGTTCACCTCGGCGCAGGTGGACGCGACGTCGGCCGACGCGGTGGCCGACCTGGTGCGTGAGCACCAGATCACCCATGTCATGAACGCCGTCGACCCGCGGTTCGTGATGCCCATCTTCAACGGGGCACTGGCCGGCGGTGCCGACTACCTCGACATGGCGATGAGCCTGTCGCGGCGGCACCCGGACAGGCCCTACGAGCTCACGGGCGTCAAACTCGGCGACGAGCAGTTCGGGGCCGCCGAGGACTGGGAGGCCGCGGGCCGTCTCGCGCTGGTCGGCATCGGCGTCGAACCCGGACTCTCGGATGTGTTCGCGCGCTACGCCGCCGACCACCTGTTCTCCGAGATCGACGAACTCGGCACGCGCGACGGTTCGAGCCTGGTGGTCGAGGGATACGACTTCGCGCCGTCGTTCTCGATCTGGACGACCATCGAGGAATGCCTCAACCCGCCGGTGGTCTGGGAGGCCGACCGCGGCTGGTTCGTCACCGAACCCTTCAGCGAGCCAGAGGTTTTCGACTTCCCCGAGGGTATCGGCCCGGTCGAGTGCGTCAACGTCGAGCACGAAGAGGTGCTGTTGATGCCGCGCTGGGTGAAGTGCAAGCGCGCGACGTTCAAGTACGGGCTGGGCAGTGAGTTCATCGACGTGCTCAAGACGCTGCACAAGCTGGGCCTGGACCGCACCGACAAGGTCCGCGTGCCCGGCGCGAACGGCCCGGTCGAGGTGAGCCCGCGCGACGTCGTCGCCGCGTGCCTGCCCAACCCGGCCACGCTGGGACCGCAGATGCACGGCAAGACCTGCGCGGGCCTGTGGGTGACCGGCAAGGGCAAGGACGGCGCGCCGCGGTCGACGTACCTGTATCACGTCGTGGACAACCAGTGGTCGATGGCCGAGTACGGCCACCAGTGTGTGGTGTGGCAGACCGCGATCAATCCCGTTGTGGCGCTGGAACTTCTGGCGTCGGGAATGTGGAGCGGAGCCGGTGTGCTGGGACCGGAGGCCTTCGACGCCGTGCCGTTCCTGAATTTGCTGAAGGACTACGGCTCGCCGTGGGGGATCAAGGAGCTGTAGCTCACGCGTCGGTAGGATCGGGCGCCATGCCGACCGAGCTCACCGCCGAGCAGGCCGCCGCGCGGCTGCACGCCGCCGACACCCTGGGGCTCCCGCTGGGGCCCGGCCAGCCACCGTCGTTCCTGCAGGCCCTGGGCGTGCGCAAGGACTGGACCGATCTGCGGGTGTACGGCGCGTTGCTCGCGGTGCTCACCGAGTTGTTCTCGCGTCCAGGGGTGCACTTCATCTCGGGTTTCTACGGACCGCTCGAGCGTGCGCTGCGCGACGCCGGTGCCGACGTCGATTTCGCTCCTGCGGATTTCCGTCGCTTCGGTCCCCTGATGCGTGCGCAGTCACCGCGGGCCATGGCGACCGCGGCGGCTCCGCCGGACACCGACGGATGGTGCTCGCTGTCGCTGCACGCCGGCGGCACCGTCGATGAATTACGCAGGGCGGGGACCGATCCCGAGCGACTGTTGATCGTCGAGGTCTCCGAGGCGTTCCCGCGGACGTACGGTCTGGGTGACACACACCGGCATGCGTTGCACGTCGACGAGATCGACATCCTCATCCGCTCCACCGCACAGCCGATGAGCCTGCCGGGAGACCGCGCCACACCCAGCGACGTCGACCGGGCGATCGCGAAGCACGCGGTCGCCTACATGCCGTCCGGGGCGACGCTGCAGACCGGCATCGGGTCGATCCCCAACCAGATCGCGGCACTGCTCGCCGAGGGCGACGGCGGCGAATACGGTTTGCACAGTGAGATGTTCACCGACGGCTGCATGAAAATGCACCGCGCGGGCAAGGTCACCAACACCCACAAGGGTCTGTACGACGGTGTCAGCGTGACGACCTTCGCGTTCGGGTCGCCGGACCTGTACGAGTGGCTCGACGGCAACCGCGACGTCGCGTTCTTGCCCGTGGAGATCGTCAACTCGCCCGAGGTGATCGCCAGGAACCATCAGATGGTCACCATCAACGGCGCCCTCGCAGTCGACATCCACGGGCAGGTGGTCGCCGACACCATCGACGGCAGCCAGTTCAGTGGCATCGGGGGTGCGGAGGACTTCGTGGCCGGTGCCGGGCTGGAACTGTCCGACCGCTCGCTGATCTGCCTGCCCTCGACGTACACCACCAAGGACGGCCACGTGCGGTCGCGGATCGTGCCGTGGTTCGGTCCCGGCGCGGTGATCACCACGCCGCGCCACCACGTCGACGTCATCGTCACCGAGTACGGCACGGCCGAACTCGAAGGACTCACGGTGCGCGAGCGCGGCAGTGCGCTGGCGGCCATCGCGCACCCGCAGTTCCGCGACGACCTGCTGGAGGCCGCCGAACGCACGGTCAACGGGCGCTCGGCGTTGGCGTGAATCCGGACCCCAACGCACACAACGCACGTCGCAGTCGCCCGCATCATCTGCGCACGCTGGTCGCCCGGGCGGTCGGCATCGAGACCGCTCGATCCACCGGGCCGGTCTAGAGCGTGTTGAGGATCCGCTGCAGGAACTGCTTGGTGCGCTCGTGCTGCGGATCGTCGATCACGGCCGCGGGCGTCCCCTGCTCCAGGATCACCCCGCCGTCGGTGAACAGCACCTGATCGGAAACCTGCTTGGCGAACTGGATCTGGTGCGTCACGATCACCATGGTCCAGCCCGCGTCGGCCAGGTCCTTGATCACCGCGAGCACCTCACCGACCAGTTCCGGGTCCAGGGCCGAGGTGGGCTCGTCGAACAGCACCACCTTGGGCCGCATGGCCAGCGCCCGCGCGATGCCGACACGCTGCTGCTGACCACCCGAGAGTTGGTACGGGTACTGGTCGCGCTTGTCGGCCAGTCCCACCTGCTCGAGGAGTTTGACAGCATCGGTCTCGGCCTCGGCGCGGGGACGGCCCTGCGCGACGATCGGCCCCTCGGTGATGTTCTGCAGCACGGTCTTGTGCGGGAACAGGTTGTGGGACTGGAAGACGAAACCGCTCTGGGCGCGGTAGCGGCGCAACGTGTCCCGGGTGATGCGCTCGGAGAAATCGATCCGGACGCCGTCGTCGCCACCTACCTGGATGACCCCGGAATCGGGCACGTCGAGGGCGTTGAGCGCCCGCAGCAGCGTCGTCTTCCCCGAACCCGAGGGCCCGAGAATGGTGGTCGCACTGCCACGCGCGACCTTGAACGACACGCCTTTGAGAACCTTGTTGTCGCCGAAGGCCTTCTCCACGTTCTCGGCGACGATCCGGTATTCGGGCTCTGTGGTCATCGCGCCACGTACCTTTCCAGTCGGCGTTCAATGCGGCTCTGGCCGAACGACAACACCAGGCAGATCACCCAGTAGTAGACGGCAGCCGTGCCGTAGAGGGCGAAGAACTCGAACGTCGGGGCCGCGGCGATCTGGGCCTGCCGCAGCAGTTCGGTGACCAGGATGGTCGACGCCAGTGACGTGTCCTTGACCAGTGAGATGAGCGTGTTCGACAGCGGCGGCACCGCGACGCGGGCGGCCTGCGGAAGGATGATCCGCTGCAGCGACTTGCCGTAGGTGAGGCCGATGGTCTCGGCAGCCTCCCACTGTCCCTTGGGGATGCTCAGGATCGCCGCGCGGATGATCTCGGCCGCGTAACCGCCCACGTTGAGGCTGAATGCGATCACCGCGGCCGGGAACGGGTCGATGCGCACCCCGAACTCGGGCAGCGCGTAGAACACCAGGAACAACTGCACCAGCAGCGGGGTGCCGCGGATGATCGAGATGTACAACCGGGCGACGTTGCTGAGCACGGCATTCGACGACAAGCGCGCCAGCGCCACGCCCAGCGCGATCACCAGGCCGATCGCGAAGCTGATGATCGTCAGCGGAATGGTCATGGTGACCGCGGCCTTGGCCAGCGGCCACAGGTTGTCGCCGATCAGCTGCCACGTCGACCGGACGGCAGGCGGCGCGCCGTCACCGTTGGCGGCGCCCGTCGCGTCGGCCTTGAGGTACTTCTGCGAGATCTGCGCCAACGTGCCGTCGGCCCTGAGTTCGTCGAGCGCACGGTTCAACTCGGGCAGGTAACCGCTGTCCTTGCGCGCGGCGAACCCCTGCTCGCTCTTCTCGCCGACCTCTCCGGCGATCTTCACCGACGTGTCCCCGGTCTCGGCGAGGTAGGCGTACACCGCGATGCTGTCGTTGACCACGACGTCGACGCGTCCCTGGTTGAGCAGCTTGATGGCCTGGGTGAAACCCTCGACGGCCTCCACCCGGGCGCCGGCCTGCCGCGCGATCTCCGACCAGTTGCTGGTCGCGTTCTCGGCGGCCACCTTGCCCTTGAGATCGTCGAGTGAGGTGATCGAGTTGTCGTCGGCGCGCGTGACGATGACACCCTCGCCGACGGAATACGGCTCGGAGAGGTCGTATTTCGCCTTGCGCTCGTCGGTGATGGTGACCTCGTTGGCGATGATGTCGAACCGGTTGGCTTCCAGCGCAGCGAATATCGAGTCCCACGGGGTTTCGACGAACTGGATTTGCACGCCGATCTTGTCGGCGACGGCCTTCACCACGTCGATGTCGTAACCCGTCAGCTCATTGGTCGCCGGGTCGTGATAACTGAAGGGGGCGTACACGCCTTCGGTGCCCACACGCAGCACACCGGCTGCTTTTATCGGCTCGTCGCTGTCATTCGCAGCGGGTCCACAGCCTGCGAGCAGCATGGCGGCCAGGAGCAGGAGCCCCAGCAGAGGAATACGTAGGGAACGCACCGCCGGAAGCTAGCAGGCCGCACCGATCTTATGAAGGGTTCTGCTCAGACCGGCCGATATATCCAGGGATGGCGGGGCAGCTGGTCGGGGTCGAACCGGGCCAGCAGTTCGTCCATCGTGGTGGCCGGCCGGCCGAGGGATTCGGTGATCTGAGCGAACGCGCGCTCGACCCCGATCTCGGCCAGCGTCACCGCGCCGTCGCGCTTGGCCAGACGCGCGCCGTCCTCGTTGAGCACCAGCGGCACGTGGGCGTACGTGGGCTCTGGATGGCCCAGCAGCCGCGCCAGATAGGCCTGCCGGGGTGACGAGGGCAGCAGGTCGTCACCACGTACCACCTGGTCGATCCCCGACGCCGCGTCGTCGACCACCACCGCGAGGTTGTAGGCAGGCACACCGTCGCCGCGGCGGACCACGAAATCGTCGACGATGCCGGTGTAGGGGCCGTGCAGGACGTCGTTGACGGTGTACACGAACGTGTCGGTGCGCAACCGCATCGCGGGCGGGCGGCCGGTCTCGCGGCGCCGCGCGGCGCGCTCGTCGTCGGTCAGGTCGCGGCACGTGCCCGGGTAGGCGCCCTGCGGGGCGTGCGGTGCGCGTGGTGCCTGCGCGATGTCCTTTCGGCTGCAATAGCATTCGTACAACAGGCCCTCGCCGGCCAGCTGGTCGATCACGGCGTCGTAACGGTCCTCGTGCGTGGTCTGCCACTCGACCGGTTCGTCCCAAGTCAGCCCGACCGCGGCGAGGTCGGCCACCTGGCGCCGGCCGATCTCCGGGAACGTGCGGTCGTCGAGATCCTCGACCCGCACCAGAAAGCGCCGCCCGGTGGACCGTGCGAACAGCCACGCGAGCACGGCGGTGCGCAGGTTCCCGATGTGCAGGTCGGCCGAGGGGCTCGGCGCGAAGCGTCCGGCGGCGTTGCTCACGCCCGCAATGTAGCTAATCGCGCTCCCACGGCGCGGTGTCGCCCATCTTCTCGTAGTACTTGGCCAGGTGGCTCTTGACCCGGTCGATGTCGCCTTCGGGCAGGTCGATGCCGCCGCGTGCGCCGTCCATGATGGCGCCGGCGGCCATCACGCCGCGCGGTACGACCTTGAGGTCACCGCCGACCACGTCGGCGATCAGCAGCTTGTAGGCCGTGAAGTTGTCCTTCTTGTCCTTGTCGTACCAGACGTGCGCGTCGCGGTACTTCTCGTTGGGTTCGTCGGTCGCGTCGGCCCACTTGCGCACGCGTTTCTCGGCGGCGTCGCCGTCCCAGTCGCGGTCGCGGTCGGCGAGGGGAAGGTCCTGGAATGCGGTTACGGACATGTCTGTCGCGTGCCCCGTCGGTAGCAGTGGTAAACCGCGGTTACCTTCGAGGGGGTGACCAATCGGCAGCTACCCGGCGGCACTGTGCGGGTCGAAGAAGAAGACGGCCTGGTGCGCGCCCGGGGCCTGCGGTACGGCACGGCGGCCCGGTTCACCCGCGCCGAACCGACGCCACTGTGGGAAGGGGTGCTGGACGCCACCCGCAGCGGCCCGGCGTGCCCGCAGCGGCCGTCGCGCGTGAGCTGGATGACCGGGCCGTTGCTGGACGGCCTGGTGATGGACGAGGACTGCCTGGTGCTGAGCGTCACGGCGCTCGCGGACGCAAACGGCCTGCCGGTCATGGTGTGGTTGCACGGCGGCGCGTATGTCTCGGGCAGCGGCGAATCGCGCAAATACGACGCCGCGCCGCTCGCGCGCCACGGCGACGTGGTGGTGGTCAACGTCAGCTACCGGCTGGGCACCTTCGGCTTCCTCGCGCCGCCCGGCGCACCGGACGGGTTCAACGTGGGCCTGACCGATCAGATCCTGGCCCTGAAGTGGGTGCGCGACAACATCAGCGCGTTCGGGGGCGATCCGGGCAACGTGACCGTGTTCGGGCAGTCGGCGGGCGGGGACTCCGTGGTGAAACTGATGCTGGCCGAGGAGGCATCCGGGTTGTTCCACCGCGCGATCGTGCAGAGCGCACCGCTGGGGCTGGGGGATGAGCGGGCGGATCTGGCGGTGGCCATGCGTTCGGCGCTCGCCGACGCCCTGGACGGCGTCGACCCGCTGCAGGCCACCACACAGCAACTTCTCGACGCGCAGGCCGCTGCGGCGTCCTGGGCGCAACCGGTCGAAATGCTCGGGGCCATGATGCCTTTCGCACCGCTGCTCGGTCACGACCCGCTGCCGCCGGCCGACGACGTGGCGGGCCATCTCGCCGACGCCGCGGCGCGCATCGAGCTGCTGGTGGGGTACACCCGCGACGACGCGGCACCGTTCGTGACGATGCACCCCGAGTTCTCCGAGATGCCCGATCTCACCGAGTTCATCTTCGGCGCCCCGGCCGAGGCGCTGGCGGCGCAGTGGAACGATCTGGGCGGGCGGGCCGCGTCCTACCGGTTCGAGTGGAGTCCCGACGACGCGCCGCTCGGTGCGTGTCACTGCCTGGAGTTGCCGTTCCTGTTCGGCTCGCCGGAGGCGTGGGCCGACGCTGCGATGCTGGGCAACGAGCGCCGCATCGACCCCACCTTGGCCGACGAGATGCGCACGGTCTGGACACAATTCGCGCACCACGGGGTCGACGCGCTGCCCGCACGGTCACTGCGGTTCGGCTAAACCCGGCACGATGTCACCGAGCTCGAATGCGGTGGGGAGTCGAGCTGTGCGAATGTGCACGAACGCGCGTCGCGGTCCGGGCGCCAGCGGTTGAACTGCGCGGTGTGCCGGAACCGGCGGCCCTCCATGTGGTCGTAGCGCACCTCGACCAGGCGTTCGGGGCGAAGCGGGACGAACGACAGATCCTTGCCCGCATTCCAGCGTGACCCGCCGCCGTAGCGTCGGGCGAGTTCCGGATCGGCCGCGGCCTGCGCGGCCCAGTTCCACGGGTGATGGTCGAAATCGGCTACCAGCGTCTGCAGTTCGGTGAACAGCGCCCGCCGGGTCGCCATCGGGAAGGCGCCGATGACGCCGACCGACGCGAGGCTGCCGTCGTCGTCGTACAACCCGAGCAGCAGCGAGCCCACGGCGTCGGCGCCGGATTTGTGCAGCCGGTACCCGGCGACCACGCAGTCCGCGGTGCGCTGGTGCTTGACCTTGAACATGACGCGCTTGTCCGGCTGGTAGGTCAGGTCCAGGGGTTTGGCGATGACCCCGTCGAGACCGGCGCCTTCGAACTCGTGGAACCAGCGCTGCGCAGTCGGCAGATCGGTGGTGGCGGGCGTCAGGTGGAACGTCGGGCCGGCATCCGCGAGGGCGGTCTCGAGCGCGGCGCGACGCTCGCTGAACGGTCGGCCGGTGTAGTCGTCGTCGCCGAGTGCCAGCAGATCGAACGCGATGAACGCTGCGGGCGTCTGTTCGGCGAGCATCGCCACCCGGCTCGCGGCGGGGTGCAGACGCAGTTGCAGCGCCTCGAAGTCGAGGTGGTTGTCGGCCGGTAGGACGATCTCGCCGTCGATCACGCAGCGGTCGGGAAGCTCGGTCAGCGCCGCGGCCACCAATTCAGGAAAGTAGCGGGTCATGGGCCGTTCCTTGCGGCTGCCGAGTTCCACCTCGGCGCCGTCGCGGAACAGGATCGACCGGAACCCGTCCCACTTGGGTTCATACGACATCCCCGGCGGGATCTGGTTCACGGACTTCGACAGCATGGGCGACACCGGAGGCAGCACGGGCAGGTCCATACCGATGACATTCCCACGTTCGGCCGGTCTACCGTCCCGAGGAGGTAAGAATGGGAAGGATGGACTTGCCGGTGCAGCCCCCGATCGAACCGATGCTTGCCAAGGCGCAGGTGAAGGTGCCCGACGAGGCGGGGGTGTGGTCCTACGAGCCCAAGTGGGACGGTTTCCGCGCGCTGGTGTTCCGCGACGGTGACGACGTGGTGCTGCAGTCGCGCAACGGCAAGGATCTGGGACGGTACTTTCCCGAACTGCTCGACGCGCTGCGTGACGAACTCGTTGAGAAGTGCGTGCTCGACGGTGAGGTCGTGGTGCCCCGCGACATCGCCGGCCGGGTGCGGTTGGACTGGGAGTCACTGAGCCAGCGCATCCATCCCGCGGCGAGCCGCATCAAGATGCTCGCCGAGCAGACCCCGGCGCACTTCATCGGCTTCGACGCCCTGGCCCTCGGTGACCGGTCGCTGCTCAAGGAGCCGTTCCGGGTGCGCCGCGAGGCGCTGGCCGAGGCCGTCGACAACAAACGGTGGTGCCACGTCACCCGCACCAGTGAGGATCCCGCGCTGGGCACCGAGTGGCTGAAGACGTTCGAGGGCGCCGGGCTGGACGGGGTGATCGCCAAACGGCTCGACGGACCGTATCTGCCCGGCAAACGTGAGATGGTCAAGGTCAAGCACCACCGCGACGCCGACTGTGTCGCAATGGGTTACCGCATCCACAAGAGCGGCGACGGCATCGGGTCGATCCTGCTGGGCCTGTACCGCGACGACGGGGAGCTCCAGATGGTCGGCGGCGCAGCGTCGTTCACCGCCAAGGATCGCATCAAACTGCTGGCCGAACTCGAACCGCTGCGCGAGGGCGACGAGATGCGTGAAGGCGACCCCAGCCGGTGGAACTCGGCGGCCGACAAGCGGTGGACCCCGCTGCGCCCCGAGAAGGTGTGCGAGGTGGCCTACGACCAGATGGAGGGAAACTCCGTCGAGGGCAGGCGATTTCGCCACGCCGTGAAGTTCCTGCGCTGGCGTCCCGACCGGGAGCCGTCGAGTTGCACGTTCGACCAGTTGGACACCCCGCTGAACTACGACCTCTACGACGTGCTGGAGGAACAGTGATGGCCAGTGCGGCAACCGAACTCGACGTCGACGGGGTAAAGGTCCGGTTCACCAACCCGGACAAGGTGTACTTTCCCAAGCTCGGCAAGAACGGCACCAAGGGCAAGCTCGTCGAGTACTACCTGTCCGTCGCGTCCGGCCCCATGCTGGCACTGTTGCGCGACCGCCCGGTGCACCTGCAGCGGTTCCCCGACGGCATCGAGGGCGAGGAGATCTACCAGAAACGGGTGCCGCAGAAGCATCCCGATTATCTGGAGACCTGCGTCGTCACGTTCCCGTCGGGGCGCACGGCCGACGCGCTGAAGATCACGCACCCGTCGTCGATCATCTGGGCCGCCCAGATGGGCACCGTCACACTGCATCCGTGGCAGGTGCGCTGCCCCGACACCGAACATCCCGACGAACTGCGCGTCGACCTCGACCCGCAACCCGGCACAGGATTCAAGGAGGCCCGCACCGTTGCGTGTGACGTGCTCAAACCGCTGCTCGACGAACTCGGCCTGGTGGGTTATCCCAAGACCTCGGGTGGCCGTGGCGTGCACGTGTTCCTGCGCATCAAACCGCAGTGGGACTTCATCGAGGTGCGCCGTGCGGGCATCGCGCTGGCCCGTGAGGTCGAGCGTCGCGCCCCCGACGCGGTGACCACGTCGTGGTGGAAGGAAGAGCGCGGCGAGCGGTTGTTCATCGACTACAACCAGAACGCGCGCGACCGCACGTTCGCCTCGGCCTACTCGGTGCGCAAGACCCCCATCGCGACCGTGTCGATGCCGCTGAGCTGGGACGAACTGCGCAACGCCGACCCGGACGACTACACCATGAACACCGTGCCGGATCTGCTTGCCGGGCGCGATGATCCGTGGGCCGACATCGATTCGGTGCAGCAGTCCCTGGGGCCGCTGCTGGACCTCGTCGCCGCCGACGAGGAGCGGGGCCTCGGTGATCTGCCCTACCCGCCGAACTACCCGAAGATGCCCGGCGAACCGCCACGGGTACAGCCCAGCAAGAAGGTCGCCGAGCACTGGGACGAGCAGGGCAACCGCAAGCAGTGAAGGCCGAAGGCAGTCTCACCCCTCGGGGGCGCCGATGGCCTGCAGGTGTTCGATCGTCGCGGCGCGGCCCCGTCCGATGTGGTCCAACATGGCGCGTTCGGCGATCTCGGGCTGTCTGGTCTCGAGCGCGGCGGTGACGGCCTCGTGATCGGCGGCCGACTGGCGCCGTCGTTGCACGAACCAGATCGCTTGATAGGGCACACCCGTCCACAGCCGATCGATGAACTCGTCCAGCAGTGACGAGTGCGCGGCGGCGTACACCAGCCGGTGCCACCGCGCATTGAGATCCACCACGTCGGCGAAGCGAGGCGGCTCGCCGTCCACGACGAGCCGGAACTCCTCCTGCAGTTCACGAATGCGGCGCAACTCGTCCTCGGTCGCATTCGCCGCGGCCAGCCTGGTGGCCAGGGGTTCGAGAGTCTGCCGCAGAAGGTAGGTCTCCTCGGCACGTCGGATCGAGTACCGCGTCACCACGTGCCCGTGATGACGCTTGTACTCGACGAGCCCGTTGGCCTGCAACATCCGCAACGCCTCGCGGATGGGTGTGAGACTCATCTGCAGCTCGTCGGACAGGCTCGCCAATGTCAGCTTGGCCCCACCCGGTAACCGGCCGCACTCGATCAAGCGGCGGATCTCGATGAACGCCTCTTCAGCCTTGGTTGTCGGGAGCGGCTCGGGTGGGGTTGCCATCACGTCCTCTCGACCTGGCGCCGATTCTGTCACCCAGACGGTACCGCGATCGGGGTCACCGGCCCGCTGTCGTTGAGTGTCTGCACCACATTCTTCACCGCGAGCTCGGCCATCAGGGTGCGGGTCTCCACGGTCGCCGAACCCAGGTGCGGCGCGAGCACCACGTTGGGAAGCTCACGCAGGCCCGGATGCACCTCGGGTTCATGCTCGTAGACGTCGAGCGCAGCCCCCGCGATGCCACCACGTGCGAGGGCATCGGCCAACGCGCTCTCGTCGACGATCGGGCCGCGGGCGGTGTTGATCAGATACGACCCGGGTTTCATCGCCCCCAGCGCCTCGGCGTCGATCAGATGACGCGTCTCAATCGTCAACGGGCAGTGCAACGAGACGATGTCAGAGGTCGCGAGCAACTCGTCGAGCGGGACCCGACGGCCGATGCCGTCGTCCTGCGCGCGCCGGGCGTGGTACACGACGCGCACACCGAATGCCGTTGCGCGTCTGGCGACGGCTCGACCGATGTGGCCCATACCGACGATCCCGAGTTGCTTGCCCTGCAGACCGGTGCCGAGCATGAATCCGATGTCCCACGACCAGGGTTGGCCCGACCGGATCAGGCGATCGCCCTCGCTCACTCTGCGCGTGACGTCCAACAGGAGGGCCATGGTCAGGTCGGCGGTCGCATCGACCAGCACCCCCGGGGTGTTGGTCGCGGTGGCGCCGTGGCGTGCGATGGCCGCGACGTCGAGGTTGTCATAGCCGACGGCGGTGTTGGCGACCACGCGGAGTTGGTCCCCTGCCGCGGCGAGCACACGCTCGTCGATCCGGTCGTTGAGCATGCTCACGATGCCGTGCGCGCCGCGTACGGCATGGCGCAACTCGTCGTCGGTGAGGGGACGGTCGTGCGGGGACACCCACACCTCACCGACATCGGCGAGAGGCGACAGAGTCGCCGGTGGCAGTGCCCGGGTGACGACGACTTTCACCGGGCACCCGCCAGAATCGCCCTCGCGCGCTGAGCGACCGGGTAATCGACGAACGTCCCGTCCGCGAGCCGGATCGACGAGACACCTTCGGCCTCGGCCGCGCTGAACGCGGCGTCCACTGCACGGGCCCAGTCGATCTCGGCATCGCTCGTAACGAACGCACCGGCCACCGAGGCGATCTGCGATGGATGGATGACCTGCTTACCGCCGAACCCGAGCTTTCGGGCATGCCTCGCCGACCGGATGAGGCCGTCGTCGTCATCGAGATCGAGGTACGGGCCGTCCACCGGCGCAGGACAGTTCGCCGCCGCGGCGGCGAGGACCAGTTGCGACCGCGCGAAGAGGAACTCGTCGCCGTCGCTGGTCGGGGTGATGCCGAGTTCACGGGACAGGTCCGCGGGGCCGAACGACAACGTGTGGACCCGTGCGTCGGCCGACGCGAGCGAGGGCGCGTTGAGGATGCCCGCCGCTGTCTCGACCAAGGGGATGATGCCGATCCGGCCGTCGTCGGCCCCCGCCGATCGCTCCGCGCGAGTGAGGAGTTCGCTCACGCGCCGGATACGGTCCGGTTCGGCGCTCATGGGGACCATGACCAGATCCAGCCGGTGCAGCACGGGCTCAAGGGCGGTCAGGTCGTCCTCGGCAAAACCGCTGTCCACGGCGTTGATTCGGACGCACAGCACCGGCACACCAGCGGTGGGTAGCGCGGACAGCGCCGTCACGGCCGCGTCGCGCGCGGCGTCTTTCCTCGACACCGCCACCGCGTCTTCGAGATCGACCGCGACGCCGGCGGCCGCACTGGCGGCCGCCTTGGCGATGCGGTCGGGCCGGTCGCCCGGCACGAACAGCAGGGTGCGAAGCAGAGGAAGGGCGCGAGTCGGTCGCCCGCCCATCAGTCGGCGTACCAGTTCGGCAGGTCGTCCTGCATGTCCACCCACACCGACTTGATCCGGGTGTAGTGCTCCATCACGGCCTGTCCGCCCTCGCGCCCGTAACCGGACTGCTTGTAGCCGCCGAACGGAACGAGGTGGTTGATGGTGCGGGTGGTGTTGACCCAGATCAGTCCGGCCGCAATGCTCGCCGCGACCCGGTGCGCGCGGGACACGTCCCGCGTCCACACCGATCCGGCCAGGCCGTACTCCGTGTCATTCGCCTTGGCCACGGCGTCGGCCTCGTCGGTGAATGACATGACACCGGTCACCGGCCCGAAGATCTCCTCGCGGATCATCCGCATGTCGCGGTTGACGCCGTCGAGGATGGTCGGCGAGTAGTAGTAGCCCTGCGCCAGCGGGGCTTCCGTGGGCTGCGTGCCGCCGCAGACCAGATTCGCTCCCTCCTGGATGCCGCTGGCGACGTACCCGGCGATCCGTTCGCGATGCTGTGCGGAAATCTGGGCGCCCATCTGGGTGCGCTCGGACAGCGGATCGCCCACGCGGATGCGCCGTGCCAGTGCGGCGAACCGGTCCAGGAATTCGTCGTGGATGGTGTCCTGGACGAAGATTCGCGATGCCGCCTGACAGGTCTGACCCGCGGCCGAGAAGATGCCGTAAGCGGTGCGGTGAACCGCGGCATCGAGGTCGGCGTCGTCGAAGATCACGGTGGGTGACTTGCCGCCCAGTTCGAAGGTGACGAGTTTGAGATCGCTTGCCGCGGTGGCCGCGATCTGCTTGCCCACCTCGGTCGAACCGGTGAAGGCGATCTTGTCGACATCCGGATGGGCGACCAGCGCGGCGCCGGCTTCCTCGCCGATTCCGGTCACCACGTTGAAGACTCCGTCGGGCAGTCCCACCTCGGCGATGAGCTGAGCGAACACGACCGCGGAGACCGAGGTCTCCTCGGCGGGTTTGAGGATGATGGTGTTACCGCCTGCCAGGGCGGGCGACAGCTTCCACGCGAGCATGAGCAGCGGCGAGTTCCAGGGCACGATCGCGCCGACCACACCCACCGGTTCGCGGCGGGTGTAGCTGAAGGCCGTGGCCGCCTGGGGATGGGTCTCACCCACCGTCGTCTGGCACACACCCGCGAAGTACTCGAAATAGCGTACGACCGCGTCGATCTCGGCACGCACCTCGCGGACCGGTTTGCCGTTGTCGCGGGACTCGATGACCGTGAGTTGATCCCGGTGCCGGTCGACCACTGCGGCGATCTTCATCAGGAATCGGCCGCGGTCGGCGGGCGACACAGCGCCCCACGGCCCTTCGAAGGCTGCGCGCGCCGCGCGCACGGCACGGTCGATGTCGGTCGAATTGGCCCGCGGCAACCGTGCCCACACCCGCCCGGAGCGGGGTTCGTAGGAGTCGAACGTGGCGCCGTCGGCAGCGGAAACCGCCTCTCCGGCAATGAACATCGACAGATCGGCGACGTCGGAGGCGGCGTCCGGGTTCGTGAGGGTGGCGACGTCGGACGGGCGGAAGGTGGTGACTGTCATGCTTGGGTCTCCTGCGGCAGTAGTACGGGCTTGATCTCCTGGAAACTCTGCATCCGTCCCATCACCGAATCGATGTCGCGGAGCGGATAGTGGCCGGTGATCAGCCGGTCGAAGGGCAGCCGATCGGCGTAGCGTTCCAGGATGGTGAGTGCAGTGCGGTAATGCGAGAGGTCACCCGAGAAGGAACCGATGACGTTGAGGTTCTTCTTGGTGATGGTGCCGGGGGCAATGGTGGTGACCCCGGCGCCGAGTTGGCCGACCACCAGGTAGCGGCCGTCCGGTGCGGCCATTTCCACGCCTTCGGCGAAGGCCGCGGGGTGGCCCGAGAACTCTGCGACCAGATCGGCGCCCAGGCCGTCGGTGGCATCCCGGATCATCGCCAGCCGATCATCCGGATCTGGATGGGCGGCAAGGGAGATCACGTCATGGGCGCCGAACTCCGAGGCGATCTCCAGGCGGGTGTCCGGCGCGCCGACGGTGATCACCCGGCCTGCGCCCGCCTGCGCGAACAGACCGGTCGCCAGAATTCCCAGTGGCCCTGCACCCTGGACCACGACGGTGTGCTCGGGCCCGACGCGGCCGGCCTGTTCGACCGCGTTGACCACGGACCGCAGCGCACAACTCGCCATGCTGGCAAGGTCGTCGGGCACGCCGTCGGGGACGCGGAGGCGGCCGGACCCGGGCAGCACGTAGGAGTGTTGCGCCAGACCGCCCAGCAGGTTGGGCCATTGGTCCATGGTGGCCTGGCCGTACGGGATCTTGTTGCGGCACAACGTGGGACGCTTTTTGGCGCACATTACGCAGCGGCCGCAGACAGCGTGGGTCCACAGGATGCGGTCACCGATCTGCAACGGCTGACCGGCCGAGTCGACGTCGGCGCCGTCGCCGATCGCGATGATCCGGCCGACCATCTCGTGCCCGAGGATCAACGGCAGCCCGACAGGGATGGCGAGTGAGCCTTCCCAGCAGTGCACATCGGTACCGCACAGTGAGCAGGCCACGATCTCGACGAGCAGCCCGCCTGGCGCCACGGTCTGCGGGACGGCGACCTCTTCCAGCGTGAGCGGTTCACCGAAATTCCGCACCACGGCTGCCTGTGTGGATTTCGGCAGCGTCGTCGCCCTCATCGCTGAACCTCCGCGACGTCGGAGGCGACCCCGGGAACGGCGGTCGCCGAATTGTCGGCGCGCACCTTGCCCCAGACGGCCATGACGAGATAACTCACCAGGCAGACTCCGGCGATGTAGGTGGCGATGGGCCAGGTTGCGCCGTCGCTGCGAAGCAGCAGCGCCGCGGCGATGAGCGGCGTGAAGCCACCGACGATGGCCGCGCCGAGTTGGTAACCCAGTGAGGCGCCGGTGAACCGGACTTCCGTGCTGAACAGGGCCGAGAAGTAACTGGCCTGTGCGGCGTACATCAACGAGTGCCCGACCGCCAGGCCGACGATCAACGCGATCAGCAGCGTCCAGCCGGAGTTGGCGCCCGCGAGCCAGAAGAACGGGAACGCGAACAGCACCATGAAGCCTGCACCACCCATGTAGACGGTTCGCGTGCCGACCCGGTCGGCGAGCACGCCGAACGCCCCGATCGTGATGATGGCGACGACGGACGCGATGAGAATGCCGTTGCGCGCGGTCGATTCGCCGGCACCGTTTTTGGCCAGGGTCAGTGCGAACACCGTGATCAGGTAGAACGTGCAGGTTTCGGCGGCCTTCGCGGCGAACGTGACGAAGATGCCCCGCCGCCCGGTGCGGAACGCTTCCACCAGCGGGATGCGCTTCTTCTCCTGCTCGGGTTCGATCGACCGGGTGGCCATTGCCGCTGCGAACTCCGGGGATTCGGTGATCGCGCGGCGTAGCCACAGGCCGACGAGCATGAGCACGGCGCCGAGGATGAACGGTATGCGCCATCCCCAGCTCAGGAACTGCTCCTCGGGCAGCAGCATGAACCCGCCGAGCACCAGACTGGCGAGCACCAACCCCGCGTAGATACCCATCTGCGGGCAGCTGCCGTAGAAACCGCGGCGGCTCTCAGGCGCGTGCTCGATGGTCATGATGGACGCGCCGCCCCATTCGCCTCCGTGTGCGAGCCCCTGCAGGATCCGCAGCGTGACCAGGAGGACGGGGGCCAGTGTGCCGATCGACGCGTAGGTCGGGAGTATCCCGATGCCGACGGTGGAGACACCCATCAACGCGAGCGTCGCGATCAGAACGCTCTTGCGCCCGAACTTGTCCCCGAAGTGGCCTGCGATGATGCCGCCGACCGGGCGTGCCACGAAACCCACGCCGAAGGTGGCCAGGGCGAGCAGTGTGCCGACCGCCGGGTCCTCGTTGTGGAAGTACAGCGCGCCGAAGATCGTCGCGGACAGTGCGCCGTAGAGATAGAAGTCGTAGAACTCGAGCATCGATCCGATGCCACTGGCGAGCGCCACGCGCCGGACGAGTCGCTCGTTCGGCGCCGCAGGCGCAGCGGGATTGGTCATGAACTCACTCGCTTCGTTGAGGTGGGTTGGAGGGTGCGGCCTATCACGCCGGCCTCGGCCAGCGCATCCACGACATCATCGGGATAGGCCAATTCGGTCCGTAGGATCTCGTCGTTGTGTTCTCCGACGGCAGGGCCCGGATGGCGGATCTGGCCTGGTGTACGAGACAACTGGGCGATCAGGCCCTGCATTCGCACCGCACCAAGGGTGGGGTGGTCGACGGTGACGATGCTGCCCCGTTCGGTGAAGTGCGGATCGGCGACGATGTCCGCCGCGGTGTACACGGGGCCCGCCGTCGCCCCGACCGACTCGAACATGGCCAGTACATCGGCGTTGTCGCGTTGCCCGACCCAGGACGCGATCGCCTCGTCGATCGTCTCGCGGTGTTCGATTCGGCCGGAGATGTCCGAGAACCATTCGGCGTCAGCCAGATCCGGCCGTCCGACCGCACGCATGATGCGTTGTGCGGTCGCGGTGGTGGCGCCGGAGAGCGCGATCCAGCGCCCGTCACGGGTGCGGTAGCACTCGCGGGGAACGTTGAAGCCCGTTCGGCTTCCCTGTCGTGTCGGCAGGGTGCCGAGCTGGTCGTACGCCGACGTCTGGGCGCCCAGGATCCAGAACAGGGGTTCGTAGATGGACAGGTCGACGACCTGCCCATGGCCGGTCGCCTCGGCGTGACGCAGCGCGATCATGGTGGCGAAGGCGCCGGCGAGTGCGGCGACGCCGTCGGCCAGCGGCCATTGCGGAAGTACCGGGGGACCGTCGGCGGCGCCGTTGGTGTCGGCGAACCCGGACATGGCCTCGGCGATCGTGCCGAAACCCGGACGGGACCTGTAGGGGCCGGTCTGCCCGAACCCCGAGACACGCACCACGACGAGTTTCGGGTTGGCCGCGATCAGGTCCTCCGGATCGAGGCCCCACTTCTCCAGGGTCCCGGGACGGAAGTTCTCGATGAACACATCCGCGTCGGCCAGCAGTCGACGCATCACGTCGGCGCCGCGGGGATCCGAGAGCGACAGGCTGATGTCGCGCTTGTTCCTTCCGACGAGCGCCCACCACAGCGATTCGCCGTCCTTGCGCCACTCCCATTGCCGCAGACCGTCACCGTGCGGGTGTTCGACCTTGATCACATCGGCCCCGAAGTCCCCGAGGAGCGTCGCAATCATGGGCCCCGCGTAGATCGTGGCGCCGTCGACGACCCGGACTCCTCGAAGCGGCGGCGGCTGAGCGGAAGTTGTATCAAACATTTAATTAAATTAGCGCCCGAGTGAGCCCCGACACAAGTGGCCCCCGGCGTGACGCGGTCCGGCGCAGGTCAGAAGCAGGCCCGGCTGTTAGGCCGATGGGTTTTTCGACGATTGTCGCCGTGTCGAGACACGGTCCAGAAAAGGGTTCTCAGCTCGCCGGGGCGAGCATGATGTCGAGAAACCGGTCAGGCCGGCCCGACGTCGCGAGCGCCTCAGCCGAGTCGATCAGGTGCAGCATGCCGATACCTGCCGCGAACGTGGCCTCGCCGCGCAGCCGGGCTTCGTCGGGATCGAACCCGTGATCTTCGAACGCCTTGATGACCGCCATCCGCACGCGGTGGTCGGCGGCGCGCACGTTGGCCGCGGCGATCTCGTCGGTGCGCGCCCATTCGCGCATGGCGCGTTCCAGCATCCAGTGCTGCGGGCTCATGAGGGCCTCGATCATCTTCGACAGACGCTCGCGCGGCGGCAGGTCCTCCATTTCGGCCAGGGACCTGCGGTCGTTCTCCAGGAACGTGTTCCACGACGCCACCAGGGCGGCGCGATAGGCCTTCATGTCGGTGAAGTGCCAGTAGAAGCTGCCGCGGGTGGCGCCGACCTGCTCACACAACCGCTCGATCTTCAGTGCCCGCATACCGTCCGAGGCCAGCAATTCATAGCCGGCCTGCAGCCAGTCGTCGGCCGTCAGGGTGCCGGGTGCTCTACGAGGCTCACGTGCCACCCGGACAGATTAGGGGGTGGCGGCACGTGAGCGCGCGTGATCAGGCGGTCGCCTTGACGGCCTGCGCGTGCAGGCCGTAGGGCACGGCCTCGAGCAGCGTCACCCCGATGCGTGCGCCGGTGGGCGTCTCGTACTCGCGGTGCTCACCCGGGCGCGCCCCGAGGATCGCGCTGCCCAGCGGCGACTGCACGGAGTACACCTCGAGGTCGCCGTACTCGGCGCCGCGGACACCGAGCAGGAAGGTTTCGGTGTCATCGGAACCGTCCCACCGCACGGTCAGCACCATGCCGGGCTCGGCGACGCCGTCGTTGGGCGGGGTCTCACCGACCTCGGCGTGCAGCAGCAGATCGTGGATCTGCTGGATGCGGGCCTGCCGGGCACGCTGGACGGCCACCTGGTTCTCGTCGGAATCCGAGGCGGCCTCGGTGGCGATCAGTTCCCGCAACGTCGACAGCTCCTGCTGGAGTCGTTCATGTGCCTGCGGAGACATCCAGATGCGTTGGGGTGCATTCATTTTTCCTCCTGAGGTAGCTGAGAATTGTCGTCAGGGGCGGGACGTTGCGCACCGCCCCTGACGACGCGAGAGGCCCGTTCCGGGCCGCGAATGGCTTGAGTTGGCCTGAGAGGTGAATCGCTAACGCAGCGGGTTGAATTCGCGCAGTGCGTCGGGTTCCTTGCCGGTGGTGAGGTACTCGGCGAGCAGACGTCCGGTGATCGGGCCGTGCGCCAGACCCCACATCCCGTGTCCGCCTGCGACATACACGCCGGGCGCGACTTCGCCCACCAGCGGGCGCCCGTCCGGTGTCACCGGCCGCGGGCCCACCCACACGTCGGTGCGCTCGTCCCAGCGCACGCCGTCGAGCAGCGGTGTGGCCGACGCGATGATCGCGTCGACGCGGGCCGGTTGTACCGGATCGTCGGGGGAGCGGAACTCCATGGTGCCCGCGACCCGCAGGCCGCCCTGGTACGGCGTGCACGCCACCCGCGCGTCGGGCAGGTAGATCGGCGTGGGCACCGGCCGGTCGACCGGCACGGTGAACGAGTAGCCGCGGCCCGCGCGCACAGGCGTCGGCACCCAGGCCTTCACCAGCCTGGACAGCCACGCGCCGGTCGCGATCACCGCGGCATCGGACTGGATCTCCCCGTCGGCGAGCACGATGCGTACACCGGGCTTCGACGGTTGCACGTCGAGCACCTCGCCGGTGCGGATCGTGGCGCCCCTGGCGACGACGGCGTCGGCCAGGGCATGGACGAACCGCCCCGGATCCACGAAGCGCTGCCCCTCGACGCTGACGGCGGTGGTGATCCGCGGCGACGCCAGCGGAACCTGTTCGCGCACTTCATCGCTCGTCAGCTGGGTGAACTTCACGTCCTGGCCCAGGTCGGCCATGCGCTGCAACTCGGTCAGCAGATGCCCGGCCTGCCGGTCGGTTTCGAACAGCGCGGTGATGGGCGCATCGGTGGTGACCGCGTCCACGCCGTTGGCCATCAGGACGTCATAGGCCTCTATGCACTCCTCGTTGAGCGGCAGGTTGGCCTTGGCGGCCCTGGTCCACGACGACAGGCGGCAGTTGAGCGCGAACCTGGTGAGAAACGCCCACAGGCCCACCCCTGCGGTGAGCGGGATGTGAAGCGGTGCAGTCGGACTCGCGAGCGAGCGCAACCCGTAGCGCAGGACGGCGGGGTCGTTCAGCGGGATCGTCAGGGTAGGAGACACCCAACCCGCGTTGCCCCACGACGCGCCCGCGGCAACGCCGGTGCGGTCGACCACGGTGACGTCGACTCCGCGTTCCTGCAGGAACCAGGCGGTGGACAGCCCCACGATGCCGGCACCCACGACGACCGCGCCGCGCGGACCGCCGTCAATCCGTTCACCGTCGACCACGATTCCACCTCCATGACAGTTTCAAGGCGCCATCGAACTCTGTTGCCTTGCTGATGCCTCCATGGTGAGGGGATCGCCCGGTCAGGGGTTTGCGCCTGCACCACAAACGCGGGCGTGGGATTTGTCGAGGCGCTACAGCGGTTCGGGTCAGCTGAGATGCTCGCTCGCGGCGAGCTGGATCATCATCGCCAACCGCTTGCGCGGGTCGGTGAGCTCGAGGTTGGTCACCTCGGCCATCCTGCGCAGCCGGTAGCGCACGGTGTTCTCGTGCACGCCGAGCATGCGGCCCGCCTCGGCGAGATCGCCCTGCGCCTGCAACCAGGCCTGCAGGGTCGGCGCGTAGTGCGTGCCGTGCGCCTGGTCGTGGCGGCGCAGCTCGGCGACGGGACCACGCTGCGGAGCGCGGCCCGATTGTGCGGCCACCCGCAGCCGTTGCAACAGGATGTCGTCCCAGGCCTCGTCGTAGACGGGCACCGCACCGCCGTGGCGCACCTCGTGCAGCGCAAGGCATTCGTCGGCCTCACGGCGGGCCAGCACCAGTTCGGCCGCGACCGCCGGACCGCTGACGCCTGCAACCACCGATACCGGATCGGGCAGTGCCGCGCGCAGCCCGGCCACCCACGTCGTCGCGGTGTCGGGGTCGGGACTCGGCAGCACGGTGTACACGGTGTTGTCGGCGAGGGCGCTGCGACCCGGTCGCGACCAGCCGAACCCGGCCGTCGCGCGTTCGAACGCCAGCAGCAGCGCGGAATGTCCCTCGTCGGCGGTGTGCGCCCGCAGCGCGATCACCCGCAGCGGGGTCTGCGGCAACGCGAGCCGGCTGGCGACGGTCGCGGCGTCGGCGGCGCCCTCCAGGAGGCGGATCACCAGGTCGGATTCCACCTGGCGTTCCAGATCGGCGCTCGCGCGTGACCGCAGCAGATGCACCGCCACCATGCGTGCGCCGTCGGCCAGCGCGGCCCTGTTCGCCTCGGGAAGCGGCTGCGCGCACGTCACCCACACCGAGCCCAGAAGCTCGCGGCCCGCGCGGGCCGCGACCACCATGCGCCCGGTCAGCCCCTGCTCCGGGTCGCCCGCGACGAACAGCGGTTCGTCGGACTCGGCGAGATGGCGGAACACGCCGCGCTCGGCGAACAGTGTCCGCAGACGCTCGGGCGCCTGCCTGCTGAGGATCGTCTCGGCCCGAGCCGGATCGGCGTCGTGCTGCAACCGTGAATACGCCAGCACCGACGAACGACGGTCCTCGATGGTCACCGAGCCGCCGACGGTCTCGGCCAGGCTGTCGGCCAGCGCGAACAGGTCGGTGGGTCCCCGTCCGGACTCGGTCTCGCGGCCTTCGAGCACCAGGCCGTAGACCACCGCGGCGAGTTCACTCCAGGAGACCTCGGGTTCGACCAGCATCACCGCGATGCCGTCCGGGGCAGTCGTGAGGTCTTCGTCGGTCGCGCGGACCAGCACCACCACGGCATGTGCGGCCTCGGCCCACTCCAGCGCGTCGGCGAGCGAGGCCGCGCCCACGGCGAGCAGGACGTCGCCGACCACCGGACCCGGTTCGTGCATCACGACGCTGCGCAACTCGGTCGACCGGGGCGTGGAGCACAGCTTGAGGTGGATGCCGTATCCACCCAGCACATTGATCAGCCGGTCGAGTGTGACCACGGACTGAGCCTATCCAGGCCTGCCCCCGTGTTCTCCGCTTACGGACCTGCCGCGAGCGTGGCCTTGCCGTTACGGTCGAAACCGCCGCGATCACGCCACGTGAGATCGACCACATCGCCCGGATAGTGCTGGTCGAGCACCAGCGTGAGCGTGCGGGCCGTATCCAGCAGGGTGCCCTCGATGGACATCAGGATGTCGCCGGGTACCAGGCCCGCCGCCTCGGCGGGGCCACCACGCAGCACGTCCTGGATGATCACGCCGCCACCGGACCGCTGCGCGGTGCGCACCCCGACCCCCAGCAGTGTGGGCGGGCCGATGTGGACCTCCGGCGACGGGGTGCGCGACCGGATCTGGTTGGCGACGGCCATCGCGTCGTTGATCGGGATCGCGAAGCCCTTGCCGCCGGGACCCATGCGGAAGTTCACCGACGCGGCCGTCGTCACGCCGACGACCTGACCTGCGCCGTCGACGACGGGACCGCCCGAGTCGCCGGCGCGCACGGGTGCGGCGAACTCGATCAGGCCGGTCAGTTCGTCCTTGGTGCCGGTCAGGGAATCCTCGGCGTTGACGGTCCGGCCGAACGCCGTGACGGTGCCGACCTCACGCGTGAGCGGGGCGTTGGAGCCGTACGCGTTGCCCAGCGCGACGACGGGTTCACCCTCGACCAGGCTGCGCGAATCGCCGATCGACGCGGTCGGCAGCCCGCCTGCGCCGCGCAACTGCAGCACCGCGATGTCGGCGCGGCGGTTGTAGCCCACCAGATCGGCCATGAACGATGCACCGTTGACCGTGGCGTTGATGGTGTTGGCACCCTGCACCACGTGGTAGTTGGTGAGCACCTCGCCGTTGGGCGACAGGACGAAACCGGTGCCGACGCCGTAGGCCTGCTGATAGTCGACGACCGTGTCGATGCGGGCCACCGCGGGTTCCACCGCGGCCGCCGCGGCAAGCGGGTCAGCGGGTTCAGCGGCGGCCGGTGCCGCGGGAAGCAGCAGCGTCGCGAAAGCGACGAGGGCCGCGAGGATCACCGATCCGAATTGTCGCGAGCGTGGTTTGCCCATGCACCCATCTTGGCGGCGACTGACGTCGCTGTCGACGCGCGCGCTCACTCCTCGACTGTGATGCCGCCGCGGGAGCGCCGCCGGAACCGCGAGCTGCCACCCTTGTTCGCCTTGTTCGACGGCCGTCGGTTGCGCAGTTTGCCGCCCGACGAATCGTCGGTGTCGGCGCCGTCGAGGCTCTCGGCTTCCACTGCCGTGGACTCGGGCTCGACAGCTTTCGACTCGGGTTCGGCGGCTCTCGGCTCGTCGTTGTTCTCGGACGTCGCGTCCTCGGTCTCGTCGTCGGTCTGGTCGGCGTCCTCGTCGGACGCCTCCACAGCGGTGTCGTCCGACGGTTCGTCCGCGCTGTCCTCGGCCCGCTCGGTGGCGTCTTCGCCTTCGCCGGCCTCGTCTTCGTCGGCCGCGTCTTTGTCGATCTCGTCGGCGTCCGCCGTGTCCTTGGCCGCGCGCGTGTTGCGCCGCACGGCGTTGACCTTGGGCTTGACCGGTTTCGGCGGCGGGGGCGGCAGCTCGGCGATGAAGGCGAGGTAGAAGCCGAAGGCGCCCAGCAGGGCGAGGGCCGCCGCGGCGCCGTAGATACCGAAAAGCCACGAACCGGCACTGTCGAGCGACACCCAGATCTCGGCGATCGCGGTGCCGACGATCAGCACACCCGCGAGGACGTGGAACACGATCGAGGTGGTGCGAAGCCGCAACGCGAGTTCGGGCGTACCGAGCTCCGGGCGGCGGGTGCGCAGGAGCGTGAACACGACCGGCAGAGCGGTGAGCGCGACCAGCACGCCGGTCACGATCCGCAGAACCGTTCCCAGCGTGGGCGACGTCTCACCCATCAACTCGGGCCAGCGGGGGATGACGAAGAAGAAGAACAGGCCGGCGGCAATGAGGGTGGACGCCACATGCCAGGTCACCGCGACGGTGCGGCCCATACTCCTCCTTGGTCCAGCTATGGCCCGGGGTGCGACCGGGAGCTGTGAAGCTCCTGGTCGCACCCCGGGACCTCGTGCGGAGGATGCGGGATTTGAACCCGCGAGGGCTATTAACCCAACCCGCGTTCCAGGCGAGCGCCATAGGCCACTAGGCGAATCCTCCGTCGGCAATGGTAACCGAAGCCCCCACCTGTCCCGAAAACTCGGGGTCGGCGGCACGTACTACACTCATCGTGGACCCCGCGCGGCGTCCATCCTGTGAACTCCCCCAGGGCCGGAAGGCAGCAAGGGTCAACGGGCTCTGGCGGGTGCGCGGGGTCCCCTTGATCGCCCCGGGAAGCGGGGATCCACACCAATCGAGATTCGGGTGAAAGGCGCGCCGTGTCGTTCCAGTCCCTCGGGCGCGACGATCTGCTCGCGCAGCACGAGCTCCAGCAGCGCAACTACGCCGAGCTCCAGGCCAAGCAACTGAAACTCGACCTGACCAGGGGCAAGCCTTCCCCCGAGCAGCTGGATCTGTCGAACGGCCTGCTGAGCCTGCCCGGCGACGGCGCCGACGCCTACCGCGACGGTCACGGCACCGACACCCGCAACTACGGCGGCGTGCAGGGCCTGCCCGAGCTGCGCGCGATCTTCGCCGAGCTACTGGGCCTGCCCGTCGAGAACCTCATCGCGGGCAACAACGCGAGCCTGGAGATGATGCACGACTCCGTCGTGTTCTCGCTGCTGCACGGAGGCCTCGACTCACCGCGGCCGTGGTCGGCCGAGCCGACGGTGAAGTTCCTGTGCCCGGCACCCGGCTACGACCGTCACTTCGCGATCACCGAGTCGTTCGGGATCGAGAACGTGCCCGTGCCCATCCGCGAGGACGGCCCCGACGTCGACGTCATCGAACAGCTCGTCGCGTCCGACCCGACCATCAAGGGCATATGGTGCGTCCCGGTGTACTCCAACCCGACGGGCGCCACCTACTCCACCGACGTGATCCGTCGTCTCGTTCAAATGCCAACGGCGGCAAAAGATTTCCGCCTCATGTGGGACAACGCCTATGCGGTCCACACATTGACCGACGAGTTCGTCGAACCGGTCGACGTGCTGGGCCTGGCCGCAGCGGCCGGCAACCCGAACCGCCCGCTGGTGTTCGCGTCGACATCCAAGATCACCTTCGCCGGCGCGGGCGTGAGCTTCCTGGGCGCCTCGGCGGACAACATCGCGTGGTACCTCAAGCACGCGGGCAAGAAATCGATCGGCCCGGACAAGGTCAACCAGTTGCGCCACCTGCGCTTCTTCGGCGACGCCGACGGCGTGCGCAGGCAGATGCAGCGTCACCGCGAACTCATCGCACCGAAGTTCGCACTGGTGGCCGAGATCCTCGAAGACCGCCTCGGTGAGTCGAAGATCGCGTCGTGGACCGACCCCAAGGGCGGCTATTTCGTGAGCCTGGACGTGTGGCCCGGAACGGCCAAGCGCACCGTGGCACTGGCCAAGGACGCGGGCATCGCCGTGACCGAGGCCGGCTCGGCGTTCCCCTACCGGAAAGACCCGGAAGACAAGAACATCCGCATCGCGCCGACCTTCCCGTCGCTGCCCGATGTGCGTGACGCGATCGACGGTCTGGCGACGTGTGCACTGCTCGCGGCCACCGAGGCCCTGCTGGGCGACAAGTAGTCGGGACCTATCGGTAGCCTTCACCCGTGGCTCTCTACCGCAAGTACCGCCCGGCAACCTTCTCCGAAGTTGTTGGGCAGGAGCATGTCACCGAGCCGCTGTGCACTGCGCTCACCGCGGGCCGGATCAACCACGCGTACCTGTTCTCGGGTCCGCGCGGCTGCGGTAAGACGTCGTCGGCGCGCATCCTGGCCCGCTCGCTCAACTGTGATCAGGGGCCGACGCCGACGCCGTGCGGCGTGTGCGACTCGTGCGTGGCGCTGGCGCCCAACGGGCCCGGCAACGTCGACGTCGTCGAACTCGACGCGGCCAGCCACGGCGGTGTGGACGACACCCGCGAACTGCGCGACCGCGCGTTCTACGCGCCGGCCCAGTCGCGGTACCGCATCTTCATCGTCGACGAGGCGCACATGGTCACCACGGCCGGCTTCAACGCGCTGCTCAAGATCGTCGAGGAGCCGCCGGACCACCTGATCTTCGTGTTCGCCACCACCGAACCCGAAAAGGTGCTGCCGACCATCCGCTCGCGCACGCACCACTACCCGTTCCGCCTGCTGGCGCCCCGCACCATGCGGCCGCTTCTTGAGCGCATCTGCGCCGAGGAGAACGTTGAGGTCGACGACGCCGTGTATCCGCTGGTCATCCGCGCCGGCGGCGGATCTCCGCGTGACACGCTCTCGGTGCTCGACCAGCTGCTGGCCGGTTCCGAGCAGGGCGCCAACGGCAACCACATCACCTACCAGCGCGCGCTGTCGCTGCTCGGGGCCACCGACCTGGCGCTCATCGACGACGCCGTCGAGGCGCTCGCCGCGAACGACGCCGCGGCGCTGTTCGGCGCCGTGGAGGCCGTGGTCGACGCGGGCCACGATCCGCGCCGCTTCGCCACCGATCTGCTGGAACGGTTCCGCGACCTGATCGTGCTGCAGGCCGTGCCCGACGCCGTCACCCGCGGCGTGGTCGACGCGCCCACCGACGTGCTTGAGCGGATGCGTGAGCAGGCCGAACGCCTCGGGGCGGGGACGCTGACCCGTTACGCCGAGGTGGTGCACGCGGGCCTCGGCGAGATGCGCGGTGCCACCGCGCCGCGTCTGCTGCTCGAAGTGATGTGCGCGCGGTTGCTGCTGCCGTCGGCGGCCGACACCGAATCGGCGCTGCTGCAGCGCATCGAACGCATCGAGACCCGGCTCGACATGTCCATCCCGGCCGGCGAGGCGTCCTCGGGCGTTGCGCCCGCAGAACCGGCCAAGCAGTTCGTGCGTCGCAGCCAGGCCGCCGCCGCTTCGCCGCCTGCCGCCGAACCCGCACCGGCCACGCCGCCCACTCCTGCCGCGCCGCCCACTCCTGCCGCGCCGCCGGCCCCCGCAGTTGCCGCGCCGCCCGCACCGGCTCCCGCTCCGCAGGCACCGCGTCCGGAGCCTCCCGTGGCACGCCCGGCCCCCGAGCCGCCACCGCGCCCGGCGCCCGAACCCGTGGCGCCGCCCCCACCTGCCGCACCCGTACCTGCCGCAGCGCCTGCGGCGCCGGCCCCGGCAGCGGAAACCGGTTCTGTGCCAGGGCAACCCAACGCCGCCGCGGTGCGCAGCATGTGGTCGACCGTGCGCGAGAAGGTCCGCCAGCGCAGCCGCACCACCGAGGTGATGCTGTCCGGTGCGATCGTGCGCGCGGTCGAAGGTGACACGCTGGTGCTCAGCCACGAGTCGGCGCCCCTGGCCAAACGTCTCACCGAATCGCGCAACTCCGAGGTGATCCGCGAGGCCCTCAAGGATGCGCTGGGTGTCAACTGGAAGGTCCGCTGCGTCACGGGTGCACCCGAAGCGGCAGTGGCGGCCCCACCCGCGGCGACCGGTGGCGCGGCCCCGCAGGCGCCCGCCCCGGATCCGGTCGAGATCGCGCGTGCCGAGGAGGACGACATGCTGGCCGAGGCGGCCGCCGAGCCGTCGGAGTCGATGCCGCGCCGCGACCCCGAAGAGGTGGCGCTCGAACTGCTGCAGAACGAACTCGGGGCCCGGCGCATCGACGGGTAGTCGGCGCCAGGCCCCTGGTTCGCGGTTCGTGGTTGCTAGGCGGACCACCAGGGCCGCAACGGCAGTCCGCCGTCCTTGCCCTGATCGTCAAGCTTGACCGCCAGAACCTGGTGCAGCTGAACCACATTGGTCTCGAAGCCCAGACGTGAGCCGGCCATGTACAGGCCCCACACCTTCGCGGTGGGCAGCCCGACCTCTTCGACCGCCTCGTCCCAGTGCTCGACCAGGTTGCGGCACCAGTCGCGCAGCGTCATCGCATAGTGATTGCGCAGGTTCTCCTCGTGGATCACCTCAAGGCCCACGTCCTGGGCCTCGGTGATGATGCGGCCCGAGCCGGTGAGCTCCCCGTCGGGGAACACGTACCTGTCGATGAACCCGCCGGCCGATGGCGCCGACCGGTTGTCCGGGCGGGTGATGCAGTGGTTGAGCAGCAGGCCACCGGTGCGCAGCTTCGACTTGAGGAAGTTGAAGTACGCCGGGTAGTTGTGCACGCCGATGTGCTCGGTCAGCCCGATCGAGGACACCGCGTCGAACCCGGATTCGATGACGTCGCGGTAATCACCGTGACGCACCTCGGCCAGATCGGTGAGACCTTCCTGGGCGATGGCCTTCTGCGCCCACGTCGCCTGTTCGCGGCTGAGCGTGACACCGAGCGCCTTGACGCCGTGGCGGGCCGCGTAGCGGACCATGCCGCCCCAGCCGCAGCCCACGTCGAGCAACCGGTCACCGGGCTTCAGGCGCAGCTTCTCGAACACCAGGCGGTACTTGTTGTCCTGGGCCTCTTCGAGGGTCGCGTCCTCGGTGGGGTAGCACGCGCACGTGTAGGTCATCGACGGGCCCAGCACCCACTCGTAGAACGTGTTCGACACGTCGTAGTGGTGGTGGATGGCCTCGGCGTCGCGGGTCTTGCTGTGCCGCAGGCCCTCCATGATGCGGCGCCACCGGGGCAGCGCCTCCTGCGGCGGCGGTGCGATCGGCTTGAGGTGCTCGATGCCGATGGAGCGCACGATGTTCGCCAGCACACGCGCAGGCGGGCGCTTGAACTCCATGCGTTCGGCCAGGGCGCGCAGCAGCGGGTAGGGATCGCCGGGATGCACGCCGTGCGGCTCCAGGTCACCGGAGACATACGCACGGGCCAGGCCCAGATCGCCGGGTGCCGTGGCCAGATAGGTGGTCCCACGCGGGGTCTTGAGGTCCAGACCCATCGTGGCGTCCTCGGGACCGGCCGAGCTGCCGTCGTACGCAGTGAACTTCAGCGGCTCCTTACCCGCGGCGAAGATCTCGAGGATCTCGGCCAGGGTGAGCTTGCGGTCCGCTGTGGACGTCTCGCGTTCTTTGAATGTGGTCATTGTCTTTGCACCGCCTTCGAATACAGGTCTAGCAGACGTGAATCCGGGTCGTACGTCTTCTTGACGGTGTTGTAGACCTCACCGCCGTACAGCTCGTCGAATTCGTCACGTGTGTAATAAGCGTCCGAGTACAAAGATTTGTGCCCGTCCAGCTCCGCGACTTTTTTCTCGATGAGGCGGTTGGTGTGGCCCTCCTCGGGGCCCACCGGCACTGATGACCAGAAACCGATGTTGACGTAGGTGTGGTGCGCCTTCAGCGGATACAGGGGCCACGAGGCACCGCCGTCGGCGCTGTCACGCAACCGTAGGGGGCACAGCCAGATCGGCTCGATCGGCACATTCTGCAGGAACCACTCGACGAAGTCCGCGCACCGCTCGATGGGCACCTCGACGTCCTGGACCACCCGCTCGCGCGGCGGGCGCCCGTTGCGCTTCTCGATACGGTCGGCGATGTCGTACCGCTGGTCGTAGGCCACCAGCTTCCAGTAGAAGCTGCTGCGGCGCAGCCGCCGCGGCCAGAACCTGCGGATCACCGGATGCTGAGCGCCGAATGCCCGTGAGCACCAGAACCAGTCGGTGTCCCAGCGCCACAGGTAGTCGTGGATGGTCAGCCGGTCGTGTTTCTCGGCGCCGGTGTCGCCGTCATGCTGGATCGACCGGTAGAAGATCTGCTGACCTGTGTAATCGCTGACCGGCCCCGGCGTTTTCGTCTTGAAGCCAACACACAGGTAACTCTCAGTCGCGCTGAACACCACGCCGTCGAGGTAGTCGACGGGTTCACCGTCCAGCCCGCCGGTCTCGATGATCCGGTCCATCGCCGCGACCAGATCGGTGATCGAGTGAAAGCGCAGGTGGCGCAACGCCACAAACGGGTGCACGGGCTCCAGTTCGATGCGCAGCCGGGTGGAATAACCAAGGGTTCCATATGAATTGGGGAACGCATGGAACAGATCCGAGTGCTGATCCGGTGAGGCCGTGACGATCTCGCCCGAACCGGTCAAGATGTCCATCTCCAGGACACTTTCGTGCGGCAGACCGTTGCGGAACGACGTGGACTCGATGCCCAGACCGGTGACCGCGCCACCGAGCGTGATGGTCTTGAGCTGCGGCACCACCAGTGGGGCAAGGCCGTACGGAAGCGTGGCCGCCACCAGGTCCTCGTAGGTGCACATGCCCGCCACATCGGCGGTGCGCGCGTCCGGGTCGACACCGATCACACCGGTCAGGCCCGAGACGTCGAGACCCTTCACATTGGTGCGGGCGCGGGCGCGGAACAGGTTGGACGTCGGTTTCGCAAGGCGCACTGTCGCGCTGGGCGGGATCGCCCGGTAGCTGGCCAGAAGACGCGAGACGCCGGCGGCATGGGCAGCCTGTGCGTCAGTAGTAACCACAGACACACATATACGCTAGTCAACGGTTGCAGGCGATGCGACCGCAGATGGGCGGTTGATACCGCATCTTCACCTCGCACAAGGAGTTTTCACCCATGGGACAGGTCAGCGCGGTCAGCACCGTATTGATCAACGCCGAGCCCGCTGCCGTGCTCGCTGCGATCTCCGACTACCAGACCGTACGGCCGAAGATCCTCTCCTCGCACTACAGCGGCTACCAGGTGCTTGAGGGCGGCCAGGGCGCGGGCACCGTCGCGACGTGGAAGCTGCAGGCCACCAAGTCGCGCGTGCGTGACGTCAAGGCCACCGTCGACGTCGCCGGACACACCGTCATCGAGAAGGACGCCAACTCGTCCCTGGTGAGCAACTGGACCGTCGCGCCCGCGGGCACCGGGTCGTCGGTGAACCTCAAGACCACCTGGACCGGGGCAGGCGGGGTCAAGGGCTTCTTCGAGAAGACGTTTGCTCCCCTGGGCCTGCGCCGCATCCAGGACGAGGTCCTGGAGAACCTCAAGAAGCACGTCGAGGGCTAGCCGAGGGTCAACGCACGGGGCTGACGGCCGCCGCGGCCTGCGACTGGGAGCCCAGGAAGCCGGCGATGCCCCGGACGATGGCGTCGGCGTACTTCTGACGCCCCTCCGGGGATTTCATCAGCGCGGAGTCGACGGGGTTCTTCATGTTGCCGCACTCGACCAGCACCGACGGGAACTGCGCCAGGTTCAGGCCCGCGATGTCCGACCGGGGATTGAGCCCGCCCTGCCCGATGTAGGTGGCCGGGGGGATCCCCGACGCGGCCAGCTGATCGCGCATGACCTTCGCGAACTGCACCGACGGGCCCGACTGCGCGGCGTTCAGCGGCGGCGACGAGTACAGCACGTGGAAGCCGCGACCCGTGGGCGGACCGCCGTCGGCGTGGATCGACACGATGGCGTGCGGACGCAGCGAGTTGGCCATCGCGGCGCGCTCGTCGACGCACGGTCCCAGCGCGTTGTCGTTGCCGCGTGACATCGCGGTCCGCACGCCCAGCGCCGTCAGTGCCGCCCGCACCCGCAGCGTGGTGTCCCACGTGAAGCTGTGTTCGGGATAGCCGTCGTCGGTTGCGGTGCCGCTCTCCTGGCAGTTCTTGGTGCCGCCGCGTCCCGTGGGCACCTGTCTGCCGATCGACGCGTCGTTGGCCCCGTTGTGGCCGGGATCGAGGAACACGATCATTCCGGCGATGTTGGCGGGGGCGGCATGGGCGACCGGCGACACGACCGATGCCGTCACCGCGATGAGCACGCTGGTCACGACCGCGGCGCCGACACGCAGACAGGCTGGGACTCGCACGGCCGCCACGGTAGCCGCGTCGCGGACTAGGCTGAAAGGCCAAACCGCCGCTGACGGGCGAGAGCAACCAAGTCGAGACCAACACGCGATCAAGAAGACGCAACCGAGACACGAACACGGCAAGGGGACAGTGATGCAACCCGGAGGCACGCCCGACATGTCGGCGCTGCTGGCACAGGCCCAGCAGGTGCAGCAGCAGTTGATGGAAGCCCAGGAGGCGTTGGCCAACGCCGAGGTGCACGGACAGGCCGGTGGCGGCCTGGTGCAGGTCACCGTCAAGGGCAGCGGCGAGGTGGTGTCGGTGCAGATCGATCCCAAGGTCGTCGACCCGGACGACGTCGAGACACTGCAGGATCTGATCGTCGGCGCACTCTCCGACGCCAGCAAGCAGGTGACGATCATGGCGCAGAGCCGTCTGGGTCCGCTGGCCGGTGGGCTCGGCGGCTTCGGTCTGCCGGGGATGTGAGTGGCCGGCAATGTTTGAGGGCCCGGTCCAGGATCTGATCGACGAGCTGGGCAAGCTTCCCGGTATCGGCCCCAAGAGTGCCCAGCGGATCGCCTTCCACCTGCTGTCGGTCGAACCGCCCGACATCGACCGGCTGACCGCGGTGCTCGGACGCATCCGTGACGGGGTCACGTTCTGCTCGGTGTGCGGCAACGTCTCCGACGAGGAACGCTGCCGGATCTGCAGCGACCCGCGCCGCGACGCGTCGCTGGTATGCGTCGTCGAGGAACCCAAGGATGTGCAGGCAGTAGAACGCACCCGCGAGTTCCGCGGGCGCTACCACGTGCTCGGTGGCGCGCTCGACCCGCTGAGCGGCATCGGCCCTGAGCAGCTGCGCATCCGGGAACTGCTCAACCGCATCGGCGAACGCGTCGAGGGCGTCGACGTCGCCGAGGTCATCATCGCGACCGATCCCAACACCGAGGGCGAGGCCACCGCGACCTATCTGGTGCGCATGCTCCGCGACATCCCCGGCCTGACGGTCACCCGCATCGCGTCGGGCCTGCCGATGGGTGGGGATCTCGAGTTCGCCGACGAGCTCACCCTGGGCCGCGCGCTGGCCGGCCGCCGCGCGATGGTCTAGTGCGTTCTTCCAGCAGCGAAACCACGAGTAGCGCCCTGCCGGAATGCCGTTTCGGCAGATACCGTCGGAGGCATGCCTGACCTGCTGAAGATCGCGGATTCGCTGTACCGGCTACGCATCCCCGGCGATCGGGCACACCTGCTCAACTGTTACCTGTGGCAGGAGCCCGACGGTGTCACGCTCATCGACACCGGCTGGCCGGGCGAGGCCGGGCTGATCGCCGAGGCGCTCGCCATGCTCGGACTGCGCCGCCTGCACGTCAAACGCGTGGTGCTCACGCACTTTCACGAGGACCACACCGGCGCGGCCGCCGAGATCGCCGACTGGGCCGACGTGGAAGTGATCGCCGGCGCCGCCGACGCACCGTTCATCCGCGGCGACGAGCCGGGCCCGCTGCCCGTGCTGACCGACGCCGAACGCACGCTGCGGTCCGATCTCACCGAGCCGCCCGTCGGCCCGCCGTGCCGCGTCGACACGACGGTGCGCGACGGCGATGTCCTCGACTTCGCAGGCGGCGCAAGGGTTGTCGGGGCACCGGGCCACACGCCGGGCAGCATCGGGCTGTACCTGCCCGCGGCCGACGCAGTGCTCACCGGCGACGCGGTCGCCGAGTTCAACGGGCACGTGATCGTCGGGGTGTTCAACGTCGACCGTGCTGCGGCCGTCGCATCGGTTCAGCGTCTGGCCGAAACGGGCGCGCAGGTCGCAGGTTTCGGGCACGGCGAGGTGCTGCTCACCGACGCTGCCGCGCGCATCGCCGACGCGGCCGACCCGTTCGCCTGAGCTTCGTTTCGCCGAAACCGCATTCCAGCAGAAAAGTGCGAGTAGACGCCTGCTGGAATGCCATTTCGGCAGAGATCAGAGGAGGTCAGATCAGACGCGCCGCGGCGCGGCGAGGCGCTCAGAACGCAAACGTTCGACCTCGGGAAGCTCGAGCGGGGGCAGATCGCCGACCACGCGGGAGAGCAGATGGTCGGCCAACTGCGGATTGCGGGCCAGGCACGGCCCGTGCATGTACGTCGCCACCACACTGCCCTGTACGGCACCGTCGAAACCGTCGCCGGCACGGTTGCCCGCACCCTTGGTGACCGCGCCGAGCGGACGTGCGTCGGAACCGAGAAGTGTTCCACCGCGGTGGTTTTCGAATCCGGTGAGCGGCTGGTCGAGCCCGTCGGGCAGCGGGCGGGACGCGACCTCGCCGATGGTGCGGGCCTCCTGCGGAGAGGTGGTGGCGTCGAGCAGGCCGACGCCTTCGACGCGCTCACCCGCCGAGGTCTCGTACCAGTGCCCGAGCACCTGGATGGCCGCGCAGATCGCGAGGATCGGCGCGCCGCGTTCGGCGGCGCGCTGCAGGCCGGGATGACGGATCAGATGCTTGGTCGCCAGGCGCTGCGCGTAATCCTCTGCGCCGCCGAGGGTGTAGAGATCCAGCGACTCGGGCACCGGGTCGTCCAGCGTGATCTCGACGATCTCGGCGTCGATCCCGCGCAGGCGCAGCCGCTGTCGCAGCACCACGGCGTTGCCGCCGTCGCCGTAGGTGCCCATGACGTCGGGGAGCACGAGGCCGATGCGCACGGTGCTGGGGTGAGTCATGACAGCCGCCGGTTCAGTTGCAGGAACGCCGTGTAGTTCGCGATCACCTCGACGTGCCCGGGTGGGCAGGATTTGATCGCGCTGATGGTGTCGTGCACCAGCGTGTGCTCGACGTCGGCATAGCCGAGTCGCACCGCCAGATCGGTGCCGCGCTCACCGGCCGCGACCACCTGCACACCCGAGAAGTCCTCGAACCGCACGTCCCACAGCCACGACAGGTCCTCGCCGTCGGGCACCTGGCCGTTGACCGCGATCACCACGCCCGCGCCGGTCCGGTCGACCATCGACAGCGCCTCCTGCCAGCCGGCCGGGTTCTTGGCCAGCAGCACCCGCGCGGTGTGCCGGGGCCCGACCTGCACCGTGCGGTAGCGACCGGCGACCTCGTCGACGGTCGAGACCGCGGCGACGGCCGCGACGGGATCGGCGCCCAGGGCCACCGCGGCCGCGACGGCCTGCGTGGCATTGCCCCGGTTGACGGTGCCGGGCAGGGCCAGCTCCATGGGCACCGACAGCCCGTCGGGTCCGTGGATGTGGGTCTCGTCGAACCACCACTGCGGGCTGGGGCGCTTGAAGTCGGTGCCGGTGGAGTACCAGTCGCGCCCGTCGCGCACGATCACCTCGCCGCTGCGCGGGCAGCTCACCGAATCGTTGGCCCAGGTTCCGCCCGCGGCCACCCACACGACGTCGGGGTTGTCGTAGGCGGCCGACGTCATGAGCACGTCGTCACAGTTGGCGACGATCACCGCGTCGGGATGACGCGCCAGACCGGCACGCAGCGTCCGCTCGATGTGGTTGATCTCACCCACTCGATCGAGCTGATCACGCGACAGATTGAGCAGAACGATCACCGAAGGCGACACCGCATCGGACACATGCGGCACATGCATCTCGTCGACTTCGAGCGCCGCGAGTCCGGCGTCGCGGTTGGCGGCGAGCGCCGAGACCAGCCCGGCGTCCATGTTGGCGCCCTCGGTGTTGCTCGCGACGGGTCCCAGCGGCGCCAGCGCGGCGGCGATCATCCTGGTGGTGGTCGATTTGCCGTTTGTGCCGGTCACGATGGCCGTCCGGCGGCCCTGGCCGAGCTGCCGCAGGACCGAACGGTCCAGGGTCATGGCGACCAGCCCGCCGATCATGGCGCCGGCACCGCGCCCGGTGACCCGGGACGCCCAGCGGGCGGCGGCTCCGGCGGCCAGTGCGGCGCGCCCACGGACGGTCAGCATTCCCGGGATTTTATGTGCACGACACGCTGGCGTGCCGACCCGGCTTGTCGGAGCCGCGTGCCATCCTGACGTTGTGAGCCGAGCACCGCTGTCGAGCACCCCGCAGTTGTGGGGGCGGCCGGCGGATGAGCCGGGCTCGGGCTGGGCGGTCGTCGATGTCGAGACCACGGGCTTCCGGCCCGGTCAGGCGCGCATCGTGAGCGTGGCCGCGCTGGCGGTCGGTGACGACGGCAGTGTCGAGCACAGCATGTCCAGTCTGCTCAACCCTGGTGTCGATCCGGGGCCGACGCACGTGCATGGGCTCACCGCCGAGATGCTGGAGGGCCAGCCGTGCTTCGCCGACGTCGTCGACGAGCTGATCGAGGTGCTGCGCGGACGCACCCTGGTCGCCCACAACGCGGGGTTCGACTACAGCTTCCTGGCCGCCGAGGCCGAACTGGTGGGCGCCGAACTTCCCATCGACACCGCGATGTGCACGGTCGAGCTGGCACGCAGGCTCGAGCTCGGTACCGAGAACCTGCGTCTGGAGACGTTGGCCGCGCACTGGGGCGTCACGCAGATGAAGCCGCATGACGCGCTCGACGACGCGCTGGTGCTCGCGCAGATCCTCAAACCCACGCTGGCACGCGCCCGCGACCGCAAGGTGTGGCTGCCGCTGCGTCAGCTGGCGCGCAAGCGCTGGCCCAACGGGCATGTGACACACGACGAATTGCGTCCGCTCAAGGTCGAGGCGTCGCGTCTGCCGTGCCGTTACGCCAACCCGGGTCCGTTCGTCGCGGGCCGCCCGCTGGTGCAGGGGATGCGGGTGGCGCTGTCGGCCGAGGTGGTGCGCACACACGAGGAACTGCTCGAGCGCGTCCTGCACGCCGGCCTTGCCTACAGCGACATGGTGGATCTGCAGACGTCGCTGGTGATCTGCAACGACCCGGCGCCCGAGCAGGGCAAGGGCTACCAGGCCAAGGAACTCGGCGTACCGCTGGTGCGTGACGACGAGTTCATGCGTCTGCTCGACCATGTGGTCGGTGGTGCCGACGTCGAGACGTTCGTCGACACCACCGCCGACGGTGACCAGTACGCGCTGTTCTGAGTCAGATCAGCTGAGCGCCTTGGCCTTCAGTGCCTCGAACTCCTCGGCTGTGATGGTGCCCGCATCCAGCAGCGCCTTGGCGTCGGCGATCTCCTGGGCCGGCGAGCGACCGGCGGCTTCGCGGATGTAACTGTCGGTCTCCTGCTTGGCGGCCAGTGCCGCGGCGCGGGCGCGTTCGGCCATGCCCTTGCCGCGCGCGATCACGTACACCAGGGCCGTGAGCCACGGGAACAGGATCAGGAAGACCACCCAGAGCGCCTTGGCGAAGCCCGAAGTGGTGTGGTCGCGCCAGAACAGATCACCCAGGATCTGGAAGAGCACCAGCAGGTATGCGATCCAGGCGAAGATGATCAGGAAATGCCAGAGGAAATCCCAGGTTGAGCCCCAGTCCATGTGTTGCTCCTTGTCGGTTTTGCGCGGCTTTTGACGCAACCGTCAGTCAACCACGAAAAACGCTGCGACCGGCCCGTATGCCGAGCCGGCCGCAGTGTGTCGTGAATCAGATGCGCGTCGGGCTCATCCGCCCGCGGTGGTGAGGCGGCGCACCTGCGCGGTCGCCACCGACAGCATCGCCAAATCGGGGTTCTCGGTGGCGAGAACTTCCCGCAGCGTGCGCCGGGCGCGTTCGATCCGGGGCCGGTTGTAGGCCTCGAACTCGGCGATCACGTCGACGTTGTCGGTGTGCGGGCCGACCATGCGGTAGACGTCGCGCGCCAGGTCGCGCAGCGACCGGTACAGATCCTCACGCAGTGCCAACCGCGCCAACGCATTCCACCGACCGTTGCGGGGCAGCGACGACACCGCGTACAGCAGGCCGTCGACCCCGAGATGTGCCGACAACTCGAAGTAGATGTGTGCGAGCCGCGTGGCGTCCTCGGAATGGGCGTGCGCGATGTCGATGATGTCGAGCAGGCTGTACGAGTACAGCGCCTCACTGAGCCGCCGTGCGATGTCGGCAGGCACGCCTTGGGCGACGTACTCGTCGTGAAGGCGTGTGACCGTGAGCAGTTCGTCGCCGCGCAACATCTCCGACAACTTGCCGCGCAGCATCGCCACCGCCTGGAAGCGCGCGGCCTCGGCGGCGATCGACAGCGGCTGCGGGCGGTTCAGCAGGAACCACCGCGACGCCCGGTCCAGCAGGCGCCTGCCCTCGATGATCAGGCTGTCGGTGAGTTGCGGAGAGAGGCCTGCGGCGTGGATGTCGTGCCACAGCGCGTCGAGTTCGAAGACCTCCGACGCCACAGCATGCGCCCGCACGATCTCGCTTGTCCCGGCGTCGGTTTCCTCGACGAGCCGGAACGCGTACGTCAGGCCCGAGGTCGCGAGCACATGGTTGACCACTGCCGTCGCGACGATCTCACGCCGCAGCGGATGCTCGGTGAGCCGGTCGCCGAGCCGGCGGCGCAGCGTCGCCGGGAAGTACCGGTGCAGGGCCGCGGTGAAGTACGGATCGTCGAAATCGTCGGCGGCCAGCAGGTCGGCCTTGAGGCCCAGCTTGGTGTGCGCCATCAGCGTCGCGAGCTGCGGTCGGGTGAGGCCTTCGCCCGCCGACGCCATCGCCGCGAATTCCTCGGCGCTGGGCAGATGTTCGAGCTCGCGCACCAGGCCGTCGCGTTCGAGTGCGGTGGTCATGCGGGCGTGCACCGACACCATCTGCGCGGCGTTGGACCGCGCGTCGCGCAGCAGGCGGTTGTGAGCCCGGTTGTTGGCCAGCACGTGCGCGGCGACCTCGTCGGTCATATCGGCCAGCAGCGTGTTGCGCTCGGTGCCGCGGATCCGGCCCGCCAGCAGGATCTTGAGGTTCACCTCGTGATCCGAGCAGTCCACGCCCGCGGCGTTGTCGATCGCATCGGTGTTGATGTAGCCGCCGTTGCGCGCGAACTCGATACGGCCGCGCGGTGACACACCGAGGTTGCCGCCCTCGACGATCACCTTGGCGCGCACCTGGTTCGCGTCCACGCGAACGTTGTCGTTGACCTTGTCGCCGACATCGCCGTGCTTCTCGTCGGAGGCCTTGATGTAGGTGCCGATGCCGCCGTTGAACAGCAGATCGACCGGGGCGCACAGGATGTGGCGGATCAGCTCGGTCGGCGTCACCGACGTGATCTCCCCGGAGATGCCGAGTGTTGCGCGCATCTGCTCGGACACCGGAATGCGTTTCGCGGTGCGTGGCCACACCCCGCCGCCCGCGCTGATCACGGCGCGGTCGTAGTCGTCCCACGACGAGCGCGCAAGTGCGAACAGGCGCTGCCGCTCGCGGTAGGCGGCCTGCGTCGACGGATCGGGGTCGACGAAGATGTGGCGGTGATCGAACGCGGCCACCAGCCGGATGCCGCGGCGCAGCAGCATCCCGTTGCCGAACACGTCGCCGCTCATGTCGCCGATGCCGACGACGCGGAATTCGTCGGTGGCCGAATCGATCCCGAGCTCCTGCAGATGGCTGTCGCCACTGACCCACGCGCCGCGCGCGGTGATGCCCATGGCCTTGTGGTCGTAACCGGCCGAGCCACCCGAGGCGAACGCGTCACCCAGCCAGTAGCCACGGTCGAGGGCGACGGCGTTGGCGATGTCGGAGAACGTCGCGGTGCCCTTGTCGGCGGCCACCACGAGGTACGGGTCGGGGCCGTCGTGGCACACGACGCCCTCGGGTGCGGGCGGTTCATCGGACACCGCGTTGTCGACGACGTCGAGCAGGGCCGAGACGAACTGCTTGTAGCACCGCATCCCCTCGGTGCGCGACGACGACGGCGGTTTGACGACGAAGACGCCCTTGGCGCCGGCAGGCACGATCATCGCGTTCTTGACCGCCTGCGCCTTGACCAGGCCGAGCACCTCGGTGCGGTAGTCGTCGTGACGGTCCGACCAGCGCAGCCCGCCGCGCGCGACCAGGCCGAAGCGCAGGTGCAGACCCTCGAATTGCGGTGCGTAGACGAAGATTTCCGACAGCGGGCGCGGCTGCGGAAGTTCGTCGATGGCCGACGCGTCGAACTTGTGCACCAGATACGGCGCCTTCGGTGTGAGCGCCTCGGGCGTGAAGGCGTTGGTGCGCACGGTCGCGTTGACCAGGCTGCGGTAGGTGCGCAGGATGCGGTCGGCGTCGATGTGCACCACGCGGTCGATCTCGGCTTCCAGGCGTTGATCGGCCGCGGCCATATCGCGTTCCCGCACAGCGCCCGACGACACCGACTGGCGCGCGAAACGCGCCTCGAACAGTGCGACGACCGCCGTGGTCGCCGCGGGGTTGTCCAGCAGCACCTGCTGGATGCGCCCCTGCCCGTACGGCAGGGGGAGCTGACGCAGGTAGCGGCTGTAGCTGCGCAACACCGCGACCTGGCGCCAGTCGAGGCCCGCGGTGGGGATCAGCGCGTTCAAGCGGTCGGCCTCGATGCGGCCGGACCAGATGGCGCGGAAGGTGTCACAGATCTGGTCTTGTGCCCGGTTCCAGTCCCGTGCGAAGCCCTGCGCGCCGGCGGTGCCGGGGTCGAGGACCAGCTCGTAGACGTGGCACACCGATCCGTCGTCCCGGGTCGGTGACGTGGTGTGCTCGTTGATGACCTCGAGATCCATGCTTTCCAGCGCGGGCAGCATCCGGCGTAGCGGAACGGGTTGCCCCGCGGCCAGGACGAATCGCAGAGGTTCGTGCGGGTGGACGGGATGGTGCAGACGGACGGTGATCTCGTCACCGGCCAGTGCGTCAAGTTCTTCGCCGTTGAAGAACGCGGTGGACACAGATTCCTCCCTGATCAGGTTGATGGAACGTGAGATATGTGACAGATATGAGTGTGCGGTCGAAATGCACGCAGCACCCCTGACACTTCGTCACCGATCAAGGTCAGAATTGGACACTCTGTACATGGCGGGAAACGACGTCGGCGCCGTTGCGAGGCAACGGCGCCGACGGCAGAAGAGAAATCAGGCGCGGGCGGCCCGGTTGACGGCCGACACCACCGCGCGCAGCGACGCGGTCGTGATCGACGTCGCGATGCCGACGCCCCATACGGTCTTGCCGTCGATCTCGGCCTCGACGTAGGCCGCGGCCTGGGCTTCCTCACCCGCCGACATGGCGTGCTCGGAGTAGTCCCGCACGTTGACGTTGATGCCCAGCGCACCCAGGGCATCACAGAACGCCGCCAGGGGGCCGTTGCCCGCGCCGACGATCTCGCGCTCCTCGCCGTTGACCTTCACCACCGCGGTGATCTTGTCGGTGCCGCCGTCTTCCTCGGCTGCGTCGACCTTCTGCCGCATCCGCTCCAGCGGCGTGATCGGCGCCAGGTACTCCTCGGAGAACGCGTCCCACATCTCCTTGGGCGACACCTCGCCACCTTCGCCGTCGGTGATCTGCTGGATCACCTGGCTGAACTCGATCTGCAGGCGCCGCGGCAGCACCAGACCGTGGTCGGCCTTCATGATGTAGGCGACGCCGCCCTTTCCGGACTGCGAGTTCACCCGGATCACGGCCTCGTAGGTGCGCCCGACGTCCTTGGGGTCGATCGGCAGGTACGGCACCTGCCACAGGATGTCGTCCATGTCGGCGCCCGCGGCGTCGGCGTCGACCTTCATCTGGTCCAGGCCCTTGTTGATGGCGTCCTGGTGGCTGCCGGAGAACGCGGTGTACACCAGATCGCCGCCGTACGGGTGACGCTCGTGCACGGGCAGCTGGTTGCAGTACTCGACGGTGCGTCGGATCTCGTCGATGTTCGAGAAGTCGATCTGCGGGTCGACGCCGCGGCTGAACATGTTCAGGCCCAGCGTCACCAGGCATACGTTGCCGGTGCGCTCACCGTTGCCGAACAGGCAGCCCTCGATGCGGTCGGCGCCGGCCTGGTAGCCCAATTCCGCTGCGGCGACGCCGGTTCCGCGATCGTTGTGCGGATGCAGGCTCAGGATGACCGAATCGCGGCGGGCCAGGTTGCGGTGCATCCACTCGATCGAGTCGGCGTAGACGTTGGGCGTCGCCATCTCGACGGTGGCGGGCAGGTTCAGGATCACCGGGTTGTCCGGGGTGGCGCCCAGGATCTCGGTGACGGCGTCGCAGACCTCTTTGGCGTAGGACAGCTCGGTGCCGGTGTAGGACTCAGGGGAGTACTCCCAGCGCCAGTTGGTGTCCGGGTACTTCTCGGCTTCCTCCAGCACCAGCTCGGCGGCGTCGGTGGCGATCTTCTTGATCGCGGCCTTGTCGGCGCGGAACACGACGCGACGCTGCAGGATCGACGTCGAGTTGTAGAAGTGGACGATGACGTTCTTGGCGCCCCGGCAGGCCTCGAAGGTTCGGGTGATCAGCTCGGGCCGCGACTGCGTCAGCACCTGGATGGTGACGTCGTCGGGAATCGCGTTGTCCTCGATGATCTCGCGGACGAAGTCGAAGTCGGTCTGGCTGGCCGACGGGAAGCCGACCTCGATCTCCTTGTAGCCCATCCGCACCAGCAGGTCGAACATGCGGCGCTTGCGCTGGGGGCTCATCGGGTCGATCAGGGCCTGGTTGCCGTCACGCAGGTCCACCGCACACCACATGGGCGCGGTCTCGATGACCTTGTCGGGCCAGGTGCGGTCCGGCAGCGAGATCTTCTCGACCTCGTCGGCGAAGCTGCGGTACCGGCTGACCGGCATCGACGAACCACGCTGGGTGTTCCAGGAGGGCTGGCCGGGATGCGGCGCGCCCGACGGGGGCGTGATGGTGCGGCCGGTGGAAAAGGCGTCAGAAGAGATATCAGGGGTGTTCATAAGTTCTTGGCTCCGGGAGTTGGACGGGACTCGACCGGCGCATCGCGAAACACCCGCGACGGGAAGCCGGTCTGATCAGACCCCGTCGCGGCGTCCGAGAAGGAGCACCCGCTGCACGCCCAATACCATAGCGCGCCCGGCTGGCAGTTCCCAAACCGCGGTCGTGTCACAGACCCGCGAGCTGGGGCAACGTCAGATGCGCGATCCAGAAATAAATCATCAGGCCGGTGCCGTCGACCACGGTCGCGATCATCGGCGCAGACACCACGGCCGGGTCGACCCGCAGTTTCCTGAGCACCAGCGGCAGCACCGACGACACCAGTGAGGCCCACAGCACGATGGCCGCCACGGTCAGGCACACCGTGAGCGTCACCTCGGGACCGACGCCCAGTGTCCATGCCCGGATCAGCGCCGCGGCCGCCATCGCGACCGCGATCAGAAAGCCCGTCGACATCTCCTTGGAGACGATCGCAGGCAGGTCGCGGAACCGGATCTGACCGGTGCCCATCGCGCGGACCAGCGTCGTGGTGATCTGTGTGCCGGTGTTGCCGCCGGTGCCGATCAGCAGCGGGATGAAGAACGCGAGCGCGACGACGGCCTCCATCTCGTCCTCGAAGGCCCGCAGCACGGTGCCGGTGTAGGCCTCGGCGGCGAACAGCACCAGCAGCCACACGATGCGCTTGCGCCACAGCAACCAGGGGGAGGCGCGCAGGTACGGCACGTCGAGCGGTTCGGAGCCGCCCTGGCGCTCGGCGTCCTCGGTGGCCTCGCGTTCGACGGCCTCGATGGCGTCGTCCTCGACGAGGATGCCCAGCAGCCGGCCCTCGGCGTCGACGACGGGCAGTTCGTCGAGCTTGTGCTCGATCAGTGTCTTGGCGGCCTCCTCGATGTCGGTCAGCGGTGTGACCGTCACCGGCACGTCGCGCATCAGCGTGCCGATCGCGACCTGCGGCTGTGCCAGTACCAGTTCACGCAGGCGCACCGCGCCGCGCAGCGTGTTGTCGGCGTCGACGACGCACACCGAGGCCCCGACGGCCCCGTCGGGGTGCGCCGCGGCGTAGTCGCGGATCTGGTCGACGGCCTCGGCGATGGTGGCCGACGGGACGACGCTGGGGGTGTCGGTGTGCATGCGGGCTGCCACCGAGTCCTCGGGCCAGGCCAGCACGTCGAGCAGCGCGCGTGCCCGTTCGATCGGCATGGCGCCCAACACCGCCTCGCGCCGGTGTTCGTCGAGTTCGCGCAGGATGTCGGCCGCGTCGGGGGAGTTGAGCAGCTGCAGCACGCGCGCGGCCGCGGAGTCCGACATCGACTTGAGCAGTCGTGCCGCGAGGTCGATCTCGACGCTGCACAACAGTTCGGCCCCGGTGTTCGCGTCCAGCAGGTCACCGAGGCCTCGGCGCTCGGCGGGCGACAGGGCCGCGAGTTGGCGCTCGCGCTCATCGGAGTCGGTGGTGACCTCGAGCCACAACTCGACGGCCTTGGGCGTGTTCGACGCGACCGTCTGGCGCAGGTCGATCGTGGCGTCCCGGGTGGTCATGGACCCGAAACTAGCCGACGACGCCGAGGATCACGCCTCCAGTCGGGCGCGCACGGATGCGATCCGCTGCTGCAGTTCGGCCTCGTCGATCACTCCGCGGGCCAGCAGCGAGTGCGCAAGGGCCAGCAACTGGTTCTCGGGATAGGGGACGTCGGCGTACACCGTGGCCGCCAGCGCGTCTTCCTCGTCGCGGCGGTCCTTGAAGTTCAGCACCTGTGGCCCGCACTCCGAATGGTCGAGCGCGTCGCACAGCCCGTCGAGGCTCGACTTCCACGGCGGCACAGGGTTTTCCACGCCGTACTTGGCCGCCATGACGGGCCAGATCTGGTTGCGCTCGACGATGCGCTTGAGAGTGGTGGGCTCTTCGGGCATATCAGCCATGTCTCACCCCGCCGGATGGATCGCGGGACGGGTGTCGACGATCACGTTGGTGGTGACGCCGGGCTTGGGCAGCGCGACGCCGATCAGGCAGTCGCGCGTGATGATCTCGGCGAGCTGGTCCTCGGTCCAGCCCTCGGTGCCCTCGGGCCGCATCGGCATGACCATGAAGCGGTGCTTCTGGTTGGAGTCCTCGACGCGGACCTCGACGTCGTCGGGCAGGTACAGGCCGAACTCGGCGAGCACCTGCCGCGGCCAGCGCACGAGCCGTCTGCGGTAGTTCGGTGTGCGGTACCACTCGGGGGAGTTGCCCAGGATGGGCCGCGGGTAGCACGAGCACAACGCACACACGATCACGTGGTGCAGCGTCGGGGTGTCCTCGAGAATCTTGAAAGCCGTGAAATCGCTGGGTGTTCCGAATCCGGTGGGCTCCAGCCAGTCGACACCCACGGCCTTGCTGGCGGCCAGCGCATCGGTGAGCGCGAGCTGCTTGAATTCCGGATCCAGCCAGGCCTTGGCCACCAGACGCGCGGCAGGCGTCGGCCCGATCTGCTCGGCGAACTCGGTGAACCGGCGGTGCTCCTCGGCGGTGAAGATGCCCTTCTCGATACACAGTTCGCGCAACGCGATCTCGAGCACCTCGAAGTCGGTGACCTCGTCGACCATGGGCTTGACCGTGCGCGCGTGGTCGTGGTCGTGATCGTGGTCGTGGTTACCGCTCATAGGCTCTTCTCCAACCAGCGTTCGGGGATCTCGGTTTGCAGTGTGTCCGTTGAGGTTCCGGTGTAGCCGTAGAACAACTCGGAGAGGTTGAAGCGCACGATGTAGAACCACTCCGGTGTGGCGTCCGTGCGGTCCCAGGTCTCGTCCTCGGGCGCCGGGCTCTCGTAGGTGACCTCGGCGATCACCCCTTTGGCGCCGCGCACGTATTCCGGTGTGCGCGTGTAGAGCAGGGCAGGCAGGTCGCGGACCACCACGGCCTCGCCGACCGAGAATTTCGGCGTGCCTGCCTTGCCTGCGTAGATCTGCGGATCGCCAATGCCGACCGCGCGGATGTGGTGCTCGTTGCGCCTCACGTCGGCGCCGTCGCCCTCGGACTTCGGCGTCGCCTCGAGCATGCGTCCGGCCAACCCGTCCCGGTAGCGTTCCTGCACCTCGACCATGCGGTCGGTGAGTTCACCGTGGCTGATGTGGTGTTTTTCGATCAGCACGCGCGCGACGGCCCACAGCCACCGGCCGTAATAGGGGATGCCCTGGTAGATCGCGCGTCCCACGTCGACGTTGCCGATGCGGCGGCGCTCCTCGGAGAGCCAGATGCCCCGCCATGCCAGCACCTCGCAGATGACGTAGGTCATGTGCTCCCAGTACTCGTACTCCTTGTTCTCGTACTTCATCGGCGCGTCCGGTTCGCCGCCGACGTCGTGAACGGTCTTCATGTACGCGAGAAACCGGTCATGGTCGAGCAGGTCGGGTGGCGGCGCGTCGGGAATTTCGGGAAAGTGCGCTTTGAGGCGACCCACCAAATCCAATTTCGCTGCACGTTCGGCGGCTGAACTCATCTGGGCCCCCTTTTGAAGTCCGCCAGAAAACGTCACGCGAACTGTAACCACGCGCGCGTGTTTGCGCAGCGCAATCGGGGTATTTTACGTGCCCGATAAATTTGGGGAAGAAATGTCGTATTCGGCGCCCGTGTCAGACCTGCGAATCGGGGAATGCGATGACCGAGAGAAAACGGATGGGCAACTCCACCAGATCCACCGGTCCGTGCGCACCCTCGCCGTCGATCTGCAGTGAGTCACCCGGCTGCAGCCGGTACACCGAGCGGCTGTGGCTGTAGTCCATGACACCTTCGAGCATGTAGATGAATTCGGTGCCCGGATGCTGGAAAAGGGGATAGGTCTGGCTTTTCTCGGTGAGCGTGACGTGCAGGCATTCCAGGCGCTTGTGCTCGCCGCGCAGGGAACTGAGCAATTGGTACTCGTGCCCTTGCTTGGTGCCGTTGCGCACGATTTCCGGGCCGGTGCCGGCTTTCACGAACGCCGCGGGGCGTTCCACATCGGCGCCGCGGAACAGGCTCGTGACCGGCACGTCGAGACCCTTGGCCAGCAGCGCCAGCGTGGACAGGCTGCAGGAGGTCTGCGCGTTCTCGATCTTGGACATCATCGCCTTGGAGATGCCCACCCGCGCGGCCATCTCGGCGACCGTGAGCCCATGCTGCTGGCGCAGTTGGCGCACGTTGCGTCCGATCGCGGCCTCGAACTCAAGTTCCTCGACCGGCGCCTGCGGATCACGCTCACGGGCCGTTCCGGACCTGTTGCGAAGCAGTGGAACGTCGTCGCTCACGTGATCTCCTCCTGTCGCCCGTCGGATCAGCGCATCTCTCCCGCCCCCACATATGGATACGGGCTCTTGAGCAGATTGTCCTCGGCGAACCGGCTCAAGCGGAAATCGGTCTCGGGTATCCGCGGGTCGGAACTGTGCCCGTCGACCACCAGGTCGGCCACCAACCGGCCCACGGCGGGGGCGATCTTGAAGCCGTGCCCGCTGAAACCGGCCGCCACGATCAGACCGTCGACGTCGGTCTCGGAGATCACCGGGTTCCAGTCCGGGGTGACGTCGTAGCAGCCCGCGTAACTGCCGGTGATGGATGCGTCGGTGAGACCGGGGAACCGTGTGCCCACCTTCTCGACCGTGATGTCGACGAACTCCTCGGTGGCGCGGTTGAGGTAGTTGTCCGGGTCGGCCGACTCGCCGTGTCCCAGATCGCTGTTGCCGAACAGGATCTCGCCGCCCAGTTCGGGGCGCACGTACTGCAGCGACACCAGATCCGAGAACACCGGGACGGCGCCGATGTCCAGGCCGGGGGAGATGGTGACGATCTGCTCGCGGATCACCCTGATGGGGATGTCGACACCGTAGGGCGCCAGGAACGGTCGCGTCCAGGCGCCCGTGGCGACGACGACGGTGCCCGCGGACACCTCGGTGCCGTCGGCCAGCCGCACGCCGGTGACCCGGTCGGCGTCCATCAGCAGTTCGGTGACGGTGGCGCCCTGTCGGATCCGCACACCCGCGGCGCGTGCGGCGATCGCGAACGCCTGCGCGGTCTGGTAGGCGTCGCCGTAACCGCCGCGCGCCTCCCAGCCGAACGCCGCGAAGGGTTCGAGGTCGGCCCACGGCCACAGCTTGGCCACTTCCGAGGCGTCGATCTCCTCGGTCTGCACACCGACCTGACGCTGTGCGGCCAGGCTCTTGCGCAGCGCGTCGACGTTCTGTTCGCCCACGCCGACGACGTAGCCGGTCTGGCGGAAGCCGATGTCGTCGCCGAAGATCTCCTCGGCCTTCTCGAACACATCGAGACCCACAGCGGCCATGGCCGCCAGCGAGCTCACGCCGTAATGGCAGCGCACGATCCCGCTGGACTTGCCGGTCATGCCGGACCCCACGGTGTTGCGTTCGGCGACAACCACATCGGTGACCCCGCGCTGGCTCAGGGCCCAGGCGGCGGCGGTTCCTTCCAGACCGCCGCCGACGATCACGACGTCTGCGGTGATGCTCATAGCGCGGCGGCCCCTCTGCCCGGGATCCAGTCGGTGCCCGCCAGCGGCACCCGTGCCATCGCGGCGGCCTCGATCGTGACGGCCACGAGGTCCTCGGGTTCCAGGTGGCACACGTGGGCCTTGCCGCACGCCCGCGCGATGGTCTGGGCCTCCATGGTCAGCACGCGCAGATAGTTGGCCAGCCGGCGCCCGCCCTCGATCGGGTCGAATCGCGCCGCGAGTTCGGCATCCTGCGTGCTGATGCCCGCGGGATCGCGGCCGTCCTGGAAGTCGTCGTAGAAACCGGCTGCGCTGCCGATCTTCTCGTACTCGGCAGCGTAGCGCGGATGGTTGTCGCCCAGCGCGATCAGCGCTGCCGTGCCGATCGCCACGGCGTCGGCGCCCAGCGCCAGGGCCTTGGCCACGTCGGCGCCGTTGCGGATGCCGCCCGAGACGATCAGTTGCACTTTTCGGTGCACACCCAGTTCCTGCAGCGCCTGCACGGCCTGCGGGATCGCGGCCAGCGTCGGGATGCCGACGTGTTCGATGAACACCTCCTGCGTGGCGGCCGTGCCGCCCTGCATGCCGTCGACCACCACGACGTCGGCACCGGAGTGCACCGCGAGCTTGACGTCGTAGTAGGTGCGGGTGGCGCCGACCTTGACGTAGATGGGCTTCTCCCAGTCGGTGATCTCACGCAGTTCGTTGATCTTGATGGTGAGATCGTCGGGGCCGGTCCAGTCCGGATGCCGGCAGGCGCTGCGCTGGTCGATGCCCTGCGGCAGCGTGCGCATGCCCGCGACGCGCTCGGAGATCTTCTGCCCCAGCAGCATTCCGCCACCGCCCGGCTTGGCGCCCTGGCCCAGCACCACCTCGATGGCGTCGGCCTTGCGCAGGTCGTCGGGGTTCATGCCGTAGCGCGAGGGCAGGTACTGGTACACCAGGTGCTTGCTCTGGCCGCGCTCCTCGGGCGTCATACCGCCGTCGCCCGTGGTGGTCGACGTGCCGACCTCGCTCGCGCCGCGGCCCAGTGCCTCCTTGGCCCCGGCCGACAGTGCACCGAAGCTCATACCGGCGATGGTGACCGGGATGTCGAGGTGCAGAGGGTGTTTGGCGTGCCGGTCGCCGAGCACGACGTCGGTGCCGCAACGCTCGCGGTAGCCCTCCAGCGGGTAGCGCGACATCGACGCGCCCAGGAACAGCAGGTCGTCGAAATGGGGAAGCGGACGCTTGGCGCCCCAGCCGCGGATGTCGTAGATCCCGGTGTCGGCGGCCCGCTGGATCGCTGCGATCGTGGTGCGGTCGAATGTGGCTGATTCGCGCAGGCCGAGTCGCGCGCGGTCATCGGTGGTGTAGCTCATCAGTAGGCGCTCGCATTGTCGACGTGGAAGTGGTACAGGTTTCGGGCCGAGCCGTAGCGCGCGTACTCCGACGTGTCGTCGTCGTAGCCCGCGGCCGCCAGCAGTTCGGCGAGTTCGGCGTGGTGCTCGGGCCGCATCGGCTTGGCGATGCAGTCCGCGCCCAGCGAGGCGACCTCGCCGCGCACGTAGATGCGGGCCTCGTAGATCGAATCACCGAGTGCCTCACCGGCGTTGCCGCGTACCACGAGGCGCCCGGCCTGTGCCATGAACGCGCTCATGTGGCCGATGTTGCCGCCGACGACGATGTCGATGCCCTTCATCGAGATGCCGCAACGCGCCGCGGCGTCGCCCTCGACCACCAGCAGGCCGCCGTGGGCCGTGGCGCCCGCGGACTGCGAGGCGTTGCCCTTGACCCGCACGGTGCCGCTCATCATGTTCTCGGCGACACCGGTGCCCGCGTTGCCGTTGATGAGGATCTCGGCCTGCTGGTTCATGCCCGCGGCGTAGTAGCCGACGTGGCCCTCGACGCGGACCCGGACCGGCGCGTCGACGCCGACGGCGACGTTGTGTGCGCCCGCGGGATGTTCGATGACGAACTCGCCCTCGAGACCGGGCTGGTGCAGTGCTGCGTTGACCTCGCGCAGAGGTGTTGTGCGCAGATCGAATTCGGTGAGACTGACGGTTACCTGGTCCATGCGTAAACAACCTCCGGTTCGGGTTCCCAGATTCGTGCCTTCTCGACGCCCGGCAACCCGGACAGTGCGCGGTACTCGCTGGCCATCGCGACCCAATCGTCGGTCTCGGCGATCACCGCGGGCTTGCACGCGATCGCGTCGCGCACCACGGCGAACGAGTCGCGGTTGGACACCAGCAGCGTGTAGAAGCCGTCGAACGTCGCGCACAGTGCCTTGAGTGCGGTCTGGACGTCGCGGCCGGCCGCCAGCTGTTGGGCGACGAACCGCGCGCCCACCTCGGTGTCGTTCTCGCTGTCGAACTGCACACCGGCCCGGCGCAGTTCGCGCCGGATGGTGGCGTGGTTGGAGAAGGATCCGTTGTGCACCAGGCACTGTTCGGGCCCCACGGTGTAGGGGTGGCACCCCGACGGGGTCACGGCGGATTCGGTCGCCATGCGGGTGTGCCCGACACCCTGCCAGCCCTGCGCCTTGACCAGGCCCCACGCGTCGGTGAGCGCACGCGGATGGCCCACACCCTTGAGCACCGCGAGGTCGGCGCCGAACCCGGCGATCAGCGCCGAGGGATAGGCAGCCTTGACACGTTCGAGCAGGTCCTCCGACGGGGTGTCCGCGGATAGCAGGTATGTCGAATCGACCTGCACCACCTCGACATCGGGATCGAGATCGGGGGCCTCGGCGAGGTCGGTCACCGAGACGCAGCCGCGCCCGGGCGGTGACCACACCGGATCGCCGTAGACCGCGACACCGGCCGAATCGGCGCCGCGGTCCGACATTTCGCACAGCATCTCGGTGAGCATTTCACCCAGCCTCGGATACAGCTCGGCTGTGCGCAGGTGCAACCCCACGATCCCGCACATGACGTTTGTTCTCCTCTCGGGGATTTCGGATCTAGAAAGCAGTGAGATAGGTGTCGACCTCCCACGGCGTCACGGTGCCGTGATAGGTGAAGAACTCCTCGCGCTTGAGGTTTGCGAAGTAGGTGGCGACTCCCTCGCCCGCGGCGTCGAGCACGCCGGTGACCACCGGATCGGCCTCCAGCGCGTCGACTGCGTGCAGCAGCGTGGGCGGCAGGGCCGTGGTGCCGCCGCTGCCGACCGGGCCCGGGTCGATGCTGCGTTTGATGCCGTCGAGGCCGGCGCCGAGCGCCGCGGCGACCGCCAGGTACGGGTTGGCCGAGCCGTCACCGCCACGCATCTCGATGCGCTGGTTGTCGGGCACCCGGATGTAATGCGTGCGGTCGTTGCCGCCGTAGCTGGGCAGCCGCGGCGCCCAGGACGCCCCGGATGCGGTGCTGGTGGCGCCGGTTCGCTTGTAGGAGTTGACCGTTGGTGCGACGACGGACTGCAGGGCACAGGCGTGGTCGAGGATGCCCGCCAGGAAGGCATACGCGGTGTCGGACAGGCCGAGCCCGCGTTCGTCGGTCTCCGACGGGAAGACGGGGTTGCCGCCGCTGGTGAGCGACAGGTGGAAGTGCAGTCCGCTGCCCGTGCGGTCGGCGAACGGCTTGGGCATGAAGGTGGCCACCATGCCGCGTTCAGCGGCGATCATCGACAGCAGATAGCGCAGGGTGATGACACGGTCGGCCGTGGTGAGCGCGTCGGCGAACTCGAAGTTCTGCTCGAACTGGCCGTTGCCGTCCTCGTGGTCGTTGGCGTAGTTGGACCAGCCCAGGGAGTTCATGGCCGTCGAGATCGCGGTCAGGTGGTCGTACATGCGGGTCAGGCCGCGGGCGTCGTAACACGGCTGGGCCGCGGTGTCGGCGGCGTCGGCGGTGACCAGCGAACCATCGGCGTTGCGGCGCAACAGGAAGTACTCGACCTCCGCACCCACCCAGGGTTCGAATCCGGCGTCGGCGGCCTGCTGGATCAGGTTCTTGAGGATCACGCGCGGTGCGTAGGGCCACGGCTTGCCCTCGACGTACGGGTCGCAGTGCACGAGCGCCAGGCCTTCTTTGATGAAGGGGATGGGCGTGAACGAGGCCGGGTCCGGCAGGGCCATCAGGTCGGGGTCCTTGGGTTCCTGGCCCATGGCGCCGACGGCGTAGCCGGCGAAGCCGACGCCCTCGGTGGCCAGCATGTCGATGGCCTCGACGGGAACCAGCTTGGCGCAAGGCTTTCCGCGCAGGTCGACGAACAACGCGAGGATGAACTTGGTGCCCGACTGCTCGGCGAGTGTGGCGAGATCAGAGGTCATTGGGTCAAATCCTTCGTCTCTTGATGGGAATCAATGTATCACAGCATGAAACTTCGGCAAGCCGACGAATCCCCGGACCCGGACGCCGCGGACAACCTTCTGCGGTGGCCGGACCGGGGAGTCATCAACGGGATCAGGCGAATTCGAGCTCGTACGCCGCGTCGCGGTGGAACTTGGCGTCGATACCCTTTTCTTCCTCGTCGGGGGAGATGCGGATGCCCATGGTCTTCTTGATCGCGAACGCGATGACGTACGCGAGCACGAACGAATAGATCATCACCGCACCGGCCGCGACCGCCTGCTTCCACAACTGGTCGATGCCGCCGCCATAGAACAGACCGTTGACGCCGTTGGGCATGCCCTCGCTGGCGAAGAAGCCGATGAGCAGCGTGCCGATCAGGCCGCCGACGAGGTGCACACCGACCACGTCGAGCGAATCGTCGTACCCGAACGTGTCTTTCAGACCCACGGCGTACACGCACACCGCGCCCGCGATACCGCCGACGAACATCGCGCCGATCGGCGTCACCGCGCCGCACGCGGGCGTGATGGCGACCAGGCCCGTGATGGCACCCGAGGCCGCGCCGACCCCGGTCACGTGACCGGTCTTGACCTTCTCGACGGCGATCCACGCCAGGACCGCAGCGCAGGTCGCCACGAACGTGGTGACCATGACGATGGCCGCGGAGTTACCGGCCGACAGCGCCGAACCGCCGTTGAACGCATACCAACCGGCCCACAGCATGCCCGCGCCGAGGAGCGTGAGCGGAACGTTGTGAGGCTTGCGCCGTCCGAACATCGCGGACTTGCCCAGCACGATCGCCAGCGCGAGCGCGGCCGCGCCGGCGTTGATGTGCACCGCGGTACCGCCCGCGAAGTCGACCGCACCGAGCCTGTTGGCGATCCAGCCGCCG